>OMAQ01000709.1_pt1 | contig 17256 bp, 13 predicted proteins | sample 1673461 | NCBI WGS metagenome assembly OMAQ01 (sample SAMEA103958112, study PRJEB25191) | human gut metagenome | biome: human-associated habitat [ENVO:00009003]; feature: intestine environment [ENVO:2100002]; material: feces | place: Germany | collected 2013/2015
GTATAAATTTTCTATAGAATCAAAAAGCTTTCCCCCTAGATATATCGGGTGAGCCCATTTATGCTTGTTTTCATCATAACAATACTCTGTTAATTCTAATGTAATCGTTTGAAAATGAGAGAGTTAATTAACGTAATACAACTAATAAAATTTGGTTAAGTGGCTGATTGCCAGTAACTTTATAGTTCCCCAACATTAAAGTTATATGACATCAGAACCACTCAACCAATATACGGAAATCTGCAGAGATGCTATCAAAAGTTCATCTGCAAAGTTAAGCAAAACTTTCGAGAGTCTACTCTTGGAAATACTTTTATTGTACATGACGATACAAAGAAAGATAAATTTCACTCAAATGGAGCGCTACGGCACCCATTGCGAGCAGACCTACAGAACGAACTTCAACCGTGGTCGTGCTAAATGCATAGACTGGGTGAAGTTCAACCTTGCCCTTTGCCGACGGTACTTGAATATGGATGGTCTATTGGTCATTGCCATTGATCCGAGCTACATCAGCAAGTCGGGTAAGAAGACTCCGCATATCGGTACTTTCTGGTCTGGTTGTGCAAGTTCCATGAAGCATGGGCTTGAAATCATGAGACTTGCACTTGTCGATGTCCATGCCAACAGTTGCATGATGCTGCGCGCCCATCAGACTCCATCTACTGGAGAATTGAAAATGCGTAACATGACTCTCGTGCAACATTACATAGCGGTCATCAAGCGTTATAAGAAGGATTTGTTGAAGGTCACCGATATTGTTGTCGCTGACGCTTTCTTCTCTATCCGTCCGTTTGTGGACGGAATCAAAGAGTGCGGTTTCCATCTTGTCAGCCGCTTCAGGGATACTGCTAGCCTATATTATGTGTATACGGGACCTCGTTCCAATAAGCCTGGACGTCCCAAGACACTTGACGGAAAAATCAACTACAAGAAACTTGACCTCACACGTATGGCAGAGTTGCATATTGAAGGACTTGAAGGCACAGCCTACACACTCATAGCCTATTCAAAGGCATTGAATCAGAAAGTGCGCCTTGTCATTTGGGTTATGCCGAACGGAAAACACAAGCTTTTCTTCTCAACAAAGACATCCATGTCGGGTGAGGAAGTGTTGCGCACATATCGCTCAAGATTCCAAATAGAGTTTTGTTTTCGCGATGCAAAGCAATATACTGGTCTTACGCATTGCCAAGCAAGACACAAGAACCAGTTGGACTTTTCCTATAATGCATCATTCGCATCACAGAATGTTGCGAAAGTGATGATGAAGGAAAATGGAGTGCCGTATTCCATGGCTTCTTTCAAGGAAATCATGGCAAACACATACATCGCTAAATTAATTTTCGACAAGTGTCGGACAATACCGAACCGAAAGTTAATTAGTCATACTATCAAAGAACTCTTCGGCTGGCAGCGCAAAGCCGCTTAGCCGTTATCTCAAATTTTAACGAACTATTGATAATGTCAGATAAGGTATAATCAACTATTACAATTTATAAAATATCAATTACAATCTCTATTTATCATTTAAAATTTGATCTGTATTTAGCTTTAGTTGTTGTCTAAACAAATCATAACTCTTATAGACTCTAACAGAAGCTTTCGATACTTTTATATGATAATATTCATCAAGTTTTAATGGTATTAAGTACATTGCATTATTAATTCTCTTCGTAATAGGACACATCTCCCTATTGGGAATTTTATACGTATCTATAAATCCCCTGTCGATATTTCTCTTTAATAATATGATATTATCGTCCCAGCATTTTGTTTCTTTACCAGGTTTAGGTAATATATTATTACTGGCATATGCCGTCTTCCAAGCCGCATACTCCTTACATAATTTTTCAAAAACAACTTCATTTATTATAGTAAAATCTAAATCACTTTTTTCTGAGAAAATTTTGCCATAATTTGGTGAAGGACTAACTGAGAATCCAGTTTTTGCACTTCCTATAAGTTTTATTGATCCAGATTCAATACTTAACAAATCCGATAGATATTGTATAATCTGTTCATACAGTAAAGGAATATCTTTAAATACAAAAGGAGTATTATTTACAATAACATGTGAGATCAAAGAGTTCTGTTCCAGCCCAATTAATCTCTCATAGCAGACTTTAAATTGCTCTGATGATGTATAAATAGAGCTTATACACATACTTTCTCTACTCATTTTTAAATATCTACTTATATTCATATTAAAAAAAACTTATTTCTTGAATATTTATCATACATATACAAAATATGCTTAACTCTCATTTCTATCTGTATATTACGATGAGCACTACATATCAATGGTTCTGGATACTTTAATCTAGCTACTATTTCTGCGCATACACGATTTTCCAAAACATTCTCTTTAGTTAGATCATATTTTCCTAATATAGCATCTAATGATTGATATTTTGTTCCATAATATGCTATATTCAAATAAATCAAAGCAATGTGTTTCTTTTCAAATACAGATTTGACATAACAAGCTAAAATAATTTCCTTAATTTTTCTACATATATTATATCTATAGTCACAAATTACAACTCTCACTAACTGTTGTTCTATGGTACTAGCACCTTCTTTTTTATCATAAAAAATATACTTCAAAATGGATCTAAAAATTGCTATTAGATCAAATCCTATATGATATTTATACCTATGATCTTCAGCCACAATAAGGAAATTGATTAGTTTTTCAGCTGATTCATTAGCTAAATATGATTCTATTTTTGCATATTCAATTGGAATTACTCTTCTCAAAACATGTAAATCGTTGCATATTTGTTTTATAAAATTCATTTTGCGTATTTACAATTCTTGTTCGTTTCAAGGATAATTTTCTTTTCATTACTTATTTTCTCATTCTATAAGTGGCACCATTTAATAATTGAAGAAACCAAGGAGCTGATTCACCTTATCAAGGCGCAGCGTATCCTTTTCCTGTTCAAGGTCTCGCACAAAGCGCAATCCTACTCCCGACTTCAACGAAAGTTCTTCTTGCGTCAGATTATACTGCTTTCGCAACATCTTGACCGTAATAGAAAGATTGTTCATAAGCATTCAACGTTTAAAATCCAAAATTTTACAATAAAGGCTACACCTCGGAATAAATCAAACAAGTTTGATTCTTCACTCGGTTTGCACTTCATTTATACCTTTTCGGGTGCAAAGTTAATGCAAATATCTCACATTATACCCCAAGGGGTATAAATTATTTCGCTATCAGTATTATTATATCAGATAAGGTATAATAAATGAGGTTCAGAACCGCAAATATCAAAGTACCCAAATGCTACTCTACACTTTTTCAAGCGAATAATTCGGTTTCGCTACACTTTTTCCAACGAATCGAATACCCAAAATAATCGGAACGCAAAAATCTCACCGCAAACCGCAAATATTCCAAGAAAACCACTACTTTTGTATTCAGCAAGCGTTCTGTAACATCCATGCGGAAATCCACTATCATTCAATACCTTGTATCTGATAGCGGACATTCCACAAAAGGACTGAAAAGAGGCGGTACAACACGTATATGCAAAGCGATGAAATACAACTATTTGCATTTGTCCCCACATTCTGTGTACTTGTAAAAACAGAGGTTGTACCGATTAAAATGAATAGTCACTGATAATCAGTGATGTAAATATGCTGTGCTGGAATATTTGATGTAGAGGAGACGAAAGTATTCAAGTCGAACTTTGTTCTTACGGAGGACCTCAATAATGGTGATCTAAAGTTCAGTGACAAATGGGTTCAGAGGTTTAATCGCCCTGTACAGGTTACAGCAAGACCTTGGATTCTTTTTGAAGGCAACATCTATTATTCAACCAAAACACTTTATGAGAGTTGGATGATTCGAATAGAACGGTTGAGTAATGGAACTGTGGTAAATACGACCCCAGAAATGCAGGCTCTTGTGTCAAAAGTGAATAATGATAAAGGTCATGAGTTCACTATAAATATCAAGAAATTGTACGAAAATCTTTCTCTTGGTTATTTATATGTGGACTCTGAGGTTGAGATTATGCCAGGAAAGCCTCTCAACTCCGCCAAACAATTGGGAGATATCGATGTCCTACTAATAAACAAAAATACAAAGCAGATTGTTTGTATAGAGGCAAAAAAATTCTCAGAAAGTAGAACTGTATACGAATTGATACAGCAGAACCGAAAGATAGTTACTAAAGAATTATCCCATGTCATAGAAAGGGATGTTTGGTGTAAGGGTAATATTGATAAGTTTAAGTTCTATGTACCTGAGATTGATGAACAATATTCTGTTAAAACAATATTCTTGACATATCACGAAAATGCTTATAAATACTTCGAACATGAACGCGAAAATGATATTATATACCTTTCAACTATAGAGATTGTGGATAATCCAATGAACGTATTTGTATAAAAGACGGTTATTTGTTGGATTTTAAAAACACAATATCTTTGCAACAATAAATGGAAAAACAGAACAAATGAAAGCTAATATCGTCAGATAGCATGGAAAGCTCTTTATGATTCTTAATTCCATGTTTTAAGTATGCTTATAATGTTACTTATTTGTACCATATGGTATGTAATATATTGATATTCCGTATGGTTTATTTTCGAGGAGGTTAAGTAGAATTGTAAAATATTATTGTCGAAATTTAACACTTTAGAACAGGTGCATTTAGAGCGGAAAAAGGGTAGCCTTCCGCTCTTTGACAATGCCGTCGGCCGGTTTTTTGCCAAAAAGTTTTGCCGTTACAGTACAATCGCGTCGCCATTACACCGTAACGGCAACGCGATTACACCGTAACGGCAACGCGATTACACCGTAACGGCAACGCGATTGCACTGTAACGGCGACGACTTTTGGCACTATCGACAACAATCAGAAAGTGTTAAAATTATAACATTTTGATAATCAAACTGTTATCAAAATGCGCTATAAATCGCGTTTTTTCGGCCAAGAGACGGCTTGGTTGAAAAAAAACGATTCTCAGGCGACCTTTTGTTGAATTTTATTACCACATTGCAGGGGCGGGCCCTGTGCCCGTCCGCATTCCGAATGGCCCAATGCATTTAATTTGTCAGTGTGTTGCCTTTCGGGTTGCGGACGGCCACAGGGGCCGCCCCTGCACGTCCGCCGTTTTGGTTACGAATGCTTTTTATTTCTTCACCTCCTTGCGTCCCTTGTGTATGTACACGCCATGGCTTGGCGTGCTGACGCGCTGTCCGGCGAGCGTGTAGTAGTTGTTGTCAGAGCCTGCCCTACTGTCCACTGTCGTGCTGCTGATGCCAGCCGTGGAGCTGCCAAACTTGCAAAGCTCCGTGAGGGCGGATGTTGCCTTGCCGGTGTTGCTGTCGAAGAGCGGCGCGTTGTACCATCTCGAGAGGTTCGTGCCCTTGGCGTTGTATTCCGGCCACCACCAGAACAGGCCGTTCACGTTTTCGTGCTTCTTCAGCATGGTCACCACGTCAGCGGTAATCGCCTTTTGACCGGCATCCGAGTAAGGATAAGTCTTGGTATAGTCGTATGTCGTGCCGCCCACGGCCCAAGCGTAGGGATAGCCAAATTCCACCACCATGACGCTCTTGTCGGCATAGTCCTTTTTCAAGAGGTCGATGGCGCCTTCCAGTTCGGAGATGGCACCGTGGAAATAGGGATAATAGCTCAAGCCGATGATGTCGTAGTCGATGCTTGCCTCCTGCATCTTCTTGTAGAAGTTGCTCAGGGCGGCGTAATTATTGTTGTCGTTTTGTTGCGACACCGACGTGCGCTCCACGTGGAGTATTATCTTCGCGTCGGGACACTCCTCACGGCAGGCTTTCGTGGCTTGCTTCAGCAGGTTGGTGAAGCGCGTCCAGTTGTCAGCCGGCGATGAAGGCCAACACCTCTTTAGCTTCGAGCCCGCGTCAGTTGGTTGTCCCCACATCATGCCATAACTAATCTCGTTGCCAGTCTGTATCATGTCGGGTTCGGCGCCAGCCGCCTTGAGTTGTGCCAGCGCGTCCTTGGTGTAGGAGTATAACTTCTGCGCGAGAGCGTTGTCGTCGAGGCTCGCCCATGCCGCCGGTGTCCATTGCTTGCCGGGGTCTGCCCACGTGTCGGAATAATGGAAGTCGAGCATGAACTTCATGCCCTTGTCCTTTATTCTCTTGCCCAATGTCTTCACCCAGTCAAGGTCTTGGCACACGTTTTCGTCGGTCGTCCACTTGCCGTTGTCCGTGGTCTGCTTCTTGGGGTCCACGAAGAGTCGCACGCGCATGGCGTTCATGCCCTCGTCCTTGAAGAACGTGAGCACGTCGCTAATGCCCTTGCCGTCGTGGGTGTAGTATTTCGCTCCCGCCTCCTCATATTTAGGCAGCATGGAGATGTCGCCTCCCGCGTATTTCTGCGCCGTGGCAGAGGTGGTGGCGAGAAGCAGAAGTAAGAAAACCTTTATCGTTTTCATGATGATATTATTGTTTTATGGATGCTTTGCGGTATGCCGTGCAGGGGAGGGCCCTGTGCCCATCCGCATCCCGGAAGGCCGAAATATTTCGTCCGTTACGTTGCGTTGCCATTCGGGTTGCGGACGGGCACAGGGCCCGCCCCTGCACGTCCAAACCGCGTCATCGCAATTCCTTGAGGCGTTTGACGACGTGGTCTACGTCTGGGTCGTGGTCATCGTTTATGGCATCCTTGTTCCATCGTGATGGGTTCAGATAAATGTAGCGCTGTACCATCTCAAATTGCAGGCCGTTGAATATTATGTCATCCCAATAGTTGCGTTGCCACAGCTTTTGGTCAAACCGTTGCCAACCGTTGTCCTTGACGCCGAGGATGTATTTGTGTGTGGTTATCGACTTGAAATATTCAATGACCTTTGGTAGCAGTATGCCGTTGTCCTTGTCCAAATATATCAAACAATGAAAGTGGTTTGGCATGACAACATAGTCCATACAGCCCATGCCGTTGAAATGGTGTTCCAGGTTTTCATATTCCTTTGCTACCATCAGTCCGGCATCATTGTGAATCATCTCGCCATCCACGACTTGACCAAAGAGGCTCTTGCGGTTGTTGGTGACAATGGTAACGAAATATGCGCCTTGCGACGAGTAGTCGAATTGTCGCATTCGCATCGCCTTGCGTGCCGTCATCTGTCGTGGTTGCGTCATGGTGATTCGTTTTTTGTATGGTGATAATAATCCGTGATGTTATCGTGCGTTGCCATTCGGGTTGCGTTTCGTGCCATCCGGTATGAATTGCAGGGTGCGGCCCCTGTGGCCGTCCGCGTCCGCATTTCCGTGATGTTGCGATGCGTGCGTTGCCATTCGGGTTGCGGACGGGCACAGGGCCCGCCCCTGCACGCCCATACCAAATTTCGTGATGTTTCGTCCGTGATGTTGCCATTCGGGTTGCGGACGGGCACAGGGCCCGCCCCTGCACGTTGGTCGTGAAGTTTCGCGCGTTATTTCACCACCGCTTTCTTGCCTTGGTGAATGTACACGCCCTTTTGCGTTGGCTTGCCAGACAGGCGCGTGCCACCGATGGTGTACCAAGATTCATCGGTCTGCGCGTTGGCCTTGACGACGCTTATGCCCGTGGCGTTGCCGTAGGTCACGTTATCGCCATAGTAGTTGCCGTTCCCGAACGTCATGTCGAAGGTTTGCTTTGTGCCGATTTTCTTATTGGTGAAGATAACTTTGGTGGGCATGGTATAGCTTGCGCTGCCTGTGACGCCTTCCCTGAGGACGACCTTCTTGTCCCATGTCCATTTCCATACGGTTTTGCCGTCAGATGTCGTACCAACCTTGGTGCAAGCGGCTCCAGGCCATCTTCCTCCGAATTCATAGTTGTTATCCCACGTGTAGCAATAGATGTTTCCTTTCCAGTCGCTGCTTGCCGGCTGCTCGAAGAACGCGCAAACCTCGCCGTCGTTGACAACGCAGCACGAAGGTATGACATTGCCTGTGTCTTCTCGCTTGATGCTGTTTACCTCGCTGATGTCGAGTCCGTTAGATACATAATACTTGAAGTTCTCGCCCTCGCAAGCGAGCTGGTAACCGGCAGTGCTGTAAGTTGGCGATCCGAGAAGCAACATCACGTTGCCCTTGTTGCCCTTCACGATGAGCACGTAGCCATTATCCTGCCCTTCCGACGTTATGATGGAGCTTGTGTTGGTCACGCCCGCAATCTTGCGCGCGAGAATGCACTTCTTGATGGTGTATTTATATGGCTTCCAGTGGCTTATCCATATACATGGCGTGCCGGGCATGGCGAGGATATACGCGTTGGCGGCCTCTACGTTGGAGCGCAGAGGGTCCGGGTTAACGTGTGGTTCGCCCGTGTCGTGGTTATCGATGAAAGTCACGGCATATTGCGGCTCTATTCCCACGAGCCGCGTCTTGTAGTCGGTCAGCAATTTCCAGTTGCCGTCGTTAAAGACACCCTTGATAAGGTATTTCATGGGGAAGTCGAACGCCGCGCTTGTCTTGCCGGTGTTGTTTATCCAATTCTTTATCGTAGTTAAGCCGTCCCAGCATTCACCTACGGAATAAGTTGGTTGTGCGCTTTTGTTATATATCTTTGTGTATTTTGCTGCGTAGCCTTTCACCATGTCGTAGCGGAATCCAGCATAACCAATTTCGTTTTTAAGATAGTCGAGATAAACCTTGACGTTCTGCTGTGTTTTGTCATTGGTGTGGTCGAGGTCGCGATAACCGTTAAAGTCGTCACCTGTGTCGGCTGCGCCGTGGATTTTGCCTTTAGTATTAGCCTCGTCTGTGCTACAAATCTGTGTGTATAGCTTGTTGTCCCAAACAAGTTTGTATTCTTTTTTTGTGTTTGTGCCAGTTACATCCTCTTGGGGGAAATCAACCCACGATGTTAGGCCGTTTTTGTGGTTGATGACTACGTCTGCTATAATACCTGTGCCCTTATTCTTATAGGTATTAATCATCGTTCGAAGTTCTGCCTCTGTGCCGAAACAAGAGTTTTGGTTTAGCCAGAAGCAAGGGTCGTAACCCATCGTGTTGCCTTTGTTATAATACCAGGTGGAAGTACATCCGCTTTGCGGCACCCATATCAGGTTGAAGTACTTCGATAGCTCGTCGGCCTGTGAAGTGAGATTTGTCCATTTGGTGTCATTGTAGCTGTCCCAGTAGAACCCTTGTAGCATCACGCCACCGTAGTTGGCTGGCCACCCTTGTGCCATGATGCCGAGTGGCAGACCCATCAATGTGAAGATGAGAGTAAAAAAGTGTTTCATATTAAGTGATAAGTTATTGTGTTAATTTCGTTTTTGGCATGAAAAGTTGCACTAAGTTACTAATATATATAATGTGTCTCTTGCATGATATATATCAGTTTAATGAATTTTATGCGCAATCGTTTACACTGATCAGTGAAAAAGATATTTCTTTATAGCGGCGTGCTTCTCACCATGCTTTCGTTCGCTTCTTGCGACGATAGCTTCAACGACTGGGCGGAGCTGAAGACCAACGAGGCCGCTACCAACGGAGCCTATGGCTTAAAAAAACAGGCGGCACTCAAAACATGAGTGCCGCCTGTTTGATTAAAAGAATGTGTCGACACTTGGATTCGAACCAAGGACCCCCACCATGTCAAGGTGATACTCTAACCAACTGAGCTATGCCGACAATAAGACCGTTTCTGAAAAACGATTGCTTTTGGAAAGCATTTGCAAAGTTACGCATTTTATTCCGTCTGCCAAAGAAAGCGCATGGATAATTAGCAACTATTAACTTATTGCCATGTACGAACATTTGCCAATGCCCTTTCCCAATGATATTCATTTGTTATATTACGTAAACCCTTTTTGGTGATATTAACATTTTGTAACTGTAAAACGCTTGGTTGTAAGAAAATTTTGTTTAACTTTGCTTTCAGTATTAAATCAATTTACTCTAACTTAACGCTTATGAAAAGACCATTTGTCCTTTTAGGAGCATTGATGCTGACCTGTTGGGTTGGACCTAACTACATTCAGGCAGCCCCTGACCCTTTGACAGTCAGTCAGAAAAGCAACACCGTGACAGGTAAAGTCGTGGATGAGAATGGTGACCCCGTGCCGGGCGCGACCATTCAGGAAACTGGCACTAACCGTGGTACCGTCAGTGACCTTGACGGAAAATTCACCTTGGAAGTAAGGCACAACGCCACTATCAAGGTGACATTCCTTGGCTACAAGACCGTGTTGAGGAAAGCCACGCCTAACATGAAGATCGCCCTTGAGGCCGACCAAGCCAACCTCGACGAGGTGGTGGTGGTGGGTTATGGCCAGCAGAAGAAGGCCAACCTCACTGGTGCCGTGGCAAACGTCGACATTGAAAAGACGTTTGGCTCGCGTCCGGAGCAGGATGTCACCAAGGCCCTGCAAGGCGCCGTGCCAGGCTTGACGGTATTGTCAAACAGTGGTGACGTCACCGCCACGTCGTCTATCTCCATCCGTGGCTTGGGCACGTTGTCAAACAGCCAGAACTCTTCGCCACTCATCGTGGTTGATGGCATGCCTGTCGACGACTTGTCGATGATAAGCGCCAACGACATTGCCAGCATCTCGGTGCTGAAAGACGCCTCTTCTTCTGCCATCTATGGCTCGCGTGCCGCGTTCGGCGTGATACTTATCACCACAAAGGGCGGTAAGCAAGGAGAGAAGGTGAGGGTGAAATACAACATGCAGTTCGGCTGGGACAAGTCTACATACCTTCCCGACTTCCCGTCGGTGCCAGACCAGTTGCGCGCCCGCCTTATCGCAGCGGATCGCGCGGGTGAGTCCACGCCTGAGCTCTTCGGTATGTATTTCGACAAGTTGCTGCCTTATGCCGAGGCTTGGGAGAAACAGCACAAGGGCAAGAAAGGCTATACCGTCATGGAGCCTTACCAGAGCATGGACAACGTGGGAGACTATTATTTCTCACCCGACGGCCCTCTCTATTATGCCGACTATGACATCAGGGCATTTGGTACAACAACCACGCGCCTTCCACAAACCACAACGTGTCAATCTCCGGCTCGTCGGGCAAGAGCACGTTCTACACGTCGTTCGACTACGACTCAAAGCAGGATGTCAAGACTTTCAACCCAGGCAAGCGCTCGCGCTATGGCCTGACCACCAACATCAAGACCGCCGTAACCGACTGGTTGACCGTTGGCGTGCGCATGAACTGGACTCGCCGCCGTATGAGCTATGCCGATCCTTGGTCTAACATCTACCAGTATCTCTGGCGTTGGGGCTCTTACTTCATTCCTTCAGGTATTTTCCAGGATGCCGACGGCAACCAATATGACTATCGTGTCGTGGCCATGCAGAAAAACTGTAACCGCGCCTACAACACCTTCGACCAGGTGCGCTTGAACGGATACATCCAGGCGAACATCACGAAGGACCTCACGTTTAATGTTGACTACACGTTCCAGACCGACAATATTAATTATAAGGCAAGCAACAAGAGCATCTACGGCATGAACTGGAGCGGCACGAAGCCACAGTATATCGTGGCTGTTAGCAACAGCGATGCCACACGCTGGAACACGAAGCGCAACCGCTGGACGGCCAACGCTTACCTTGACTATGCCCACACGTTCTTCAAGGACCATAACTTCCACGCCATGGTGGGTATCAACGGTGAGAACTACAAGTCTGACTATTTCTACGCACGCCGCAAGCAGCTCTATGATGAGAGCTACCCGGAGCTGAACCTCGCTTACGGCGACATGTCGAAGGCCACTATCGATTCTTCCACGGGCGACCGCGCGTCGGCAGGTTACTTCGGCCGTATCAACTACGACTACAAGGGCATCTACCTGCTTGAGCTCAATGGCCGTTACGACGGTTCTTCTCGTTTCCGCGAGGGTGACCGCTGGGCTTTCTTCCCAAGCTTCTCCGTGGGTTATCGTTTCTCAGAGGAGCCTTACTGGAAGCCATTGCAGAAATACGTGTCAAACGGTAAGCTGCGTTTCTCTTATGGTGAGATTGGTAACGAGGCCATCGGCGACAACATGTTCCTCTCCACTATGTACGCCACGCAGGGCAACAACTACAACCCAATATGGCTCAATGGCAGCAGCGCAAAGCTCAACCAGTTCACGATGCCTACATGGGTAAGCTCTTCACTGACGTGGGAGCGCATACAGACCAAGAACCTTGGCATCGACCTCGGCTTCCTCAACAACGAGCTTAACCTCACTGCCGAGTGGTATGAGCGTCTCACGAAGGACATGCTTTCTCCGGGTCAGGCTCTTCCAGCAACAGTTGGCGATGAAGCGCCTTATACCAACAATGGTGAGTTGCAGTCGCGTGGTTGGGAACTCACGCTCTCTTGGCGCCACCAGTTCAATCGTGACTTGCAGTTGTATGCCAACTTCTCAATTGGCGACGCAAAGGTAAAAATCAAGAAGTGGAGCCCAATAAAGGTGGAGCCTGGAAGAACTGTTGACGACTATAAAAACATCGGCCACACCAACGACACGAGTTACGCCTACGAGGGTGAGACTTGGGGCGACATCTGGGGTTTTGAGACCGACCGCTACTTCACCGAAGCCGACTTCGACGGCAAGAACGCCGACGGCTCTTGGAAATACAAGAAGGGCATTGCCGACCAGACCGGCTTGCAGGTAGGTAACTTCGTGTATGGCCCTGGCGACATCAAGTATAAGGACTTGAACGGTGACGGCAAGATTGACGGTGGCGACGGCACGCTCGCCGACCACGGCGACTTGAAGGTCATCGGCAATGTGTTGCCTCGCTATGAGTACAGCTTCCATCTTGGCGGCTCTTGGAAGGGCATCGACCTCGACCTATTCTTCCAGGGCGTGGGCAAGCGCGACATCTGGACGACCTCTTCATTCGTGTTCCCAATGGCACAGCCTCAGGACTTGCAGTTGTTCAGCAACCTTACCAAGTACAACGTTTATGATCCCGAGAATGGCAACGTGAACATCAGCGAGGACAACGACTATCCTTGCTTGTGGCCAGGCGTGTCAGCAGCAGGCAAGGTTCCCGCATTGGCCTCTGCCGGTGGTAACAACAACTTCTACCCACAGTCGAAGTACTTGGTACACATGTCTTACCTGAGACTTAAGAACGTCACCTTGGGTTACACACTGCCTCAGAACCTCGTTCGCAAGGCATACATCCAGAACCTGAGAGTCTACGCCAGCGTGGACAACCTCTGGCTGCTCCACAAGGGCAACGGCAACCTTCCACTCGACCCGGAAATCAACACCGGTGAAGGCATCTCTTATGGCGGCTGGGGCCGCACGGTGCCTATCACGCGCACATGGGCCGTTGGATTGCAGCTTACATTCTAAGTCTAATGATTTAAAATCAATGCTAACATGAAGAAATCAATTTTATATATCATAGCAGCCTCTGCCTTGATGTTGACGAGTTGTGACGACTTCCTTGAGAAGAACCCTCGCGACACGTTCACCAACACCCCTGCCTTCTGGAGCAACGACAACCTGGTTGAGAGCTACGCCAATCGCTTCTACGCCTACTATGGCGGAGCGACCAACTTTTACTTCAACGTCCTCAACGACGACCAGGTGAACCCGTCGTTCTCCAACTGGACTTTCACCAACGTGCCTAACACCGCCTCGGCGTGGTCAAGCCGCTTCACCAACATCCGTCGTGTCAACTATCTGCTCGACGGTCTGCAGTCGTCAACGCTGCCAGAGGCAACCAAGAAGAAGTTTGAGGCCATCGGCAGAATGAATCGAGCCTATGTCTATTCCGAAATGGCAAAGATGTATGGCGACGTACAATGGGAAAGCCATGTCATCCTTGACTCAAAGGACAGCACAAAAACCAAAGGACCTCGTACCGACCAAGACGTGGTGATGGACTCCGTGGTCAACGACCTCAATTTCGCCATAGCGAACCTTCCTTCCAATACTTCCGACAAGACGTTGTGGAGCAAGGAAATGGCTTTGGCCATGAAGAGTGAAGTCTGCCTGTATTGGGGCACTTATTGTAAGTATCGTACGGCCGCCGACAACGGCAAGGCCGCTGACCAAGCCCTCGCTCAGAAGTTCCTGCAAGAGAGCGTGAGCGCGTCGGAGCAGCTCATGAGCTCAGGCAAGTTTGCCCTCAACGATTGGGACGTGGCCGGAACTTACGAGAACGCTGCCAACCCAAGCAAGCTGTACACCATTTACAACTCACTTAGCTTGAGCGCCAACAGCGAGGTAATCTTCTACAAGCACTACGAGAAAGATGTCGTCAGCCATGGCCTGTGCGACTACACCAGTGGCTCAACAACGCAAAGCGGAATAACCAAGGATGCCATCGACGCGTTCCTCTTCCGTGACGGCAAGCCAAAGGCTACCACGTCGCTCAACACCGACGACAAGGCTGTGAAGAACGCCAAAGGAGACTACAGCATCTCTCACTTCTTGAAGAACAAGGATCGCCGTCTCGAACTCCTCGTAGACTCCGTACTCGCTTTCAAGGGTCATGGATGGATTCGCAACGAGCCTTCGCCAGACGCGGCGTTGTCGGCACAGATGACATCGTCCACTGGCTACACGGTTTACAAGTACGACAACCCACAGATGCCCATGACATACCGCACAAGCACCGTTGGCTGCTATACCGACATTCCTCTCTACTGGTACTCCGTGATCCTGCTGAACTATGCCGAGGCAAAGGCTGAGCTTGGTACCATCACACAGGCAGACCTCGACAAGAGCGTCAACCTGCTGCAGCATCGCGCTGGACTGCCCAGCATGACAACCACGCCAGAGGCAGACCCTGCCAACAACATGGGCGTGAGCAACTTGATTTGGGAAATCCGCCGCAGCCGCCGTTGCGAGCTCATGTGCGACAACAATTATCGCTATTGGGACCTCGTGCGCTGGCACCAGATGGACAAGATGGATACTAAGGTGAATATCAACGCTAACCTCGGCGCTAACGTCACCAACGTGGATGGTGCCGACAAGGACGCTAACGGATACCTGAAGGGCACCTCGGCCGTGCGTATCTTTGAGCCAAAGTATTATCACTATCCTGTGCCGACAAATGACATTAAGCTCAACAGTCAAATCAAGCAGAATCCAAATTGGAAATGATGTCAAAGGACACGTGATTGACAGTTTAGTTAAATAATCATTAAATAGCAGCCGATGTGATACTATCGGCTGCTATTTCTGTACTTTTGCATTATTAATAGCCTTTTTATGCGAACAATCTTAAAAGTTTTTTCCCTATGTTGCGCGAGCGCGTTATTCACGCAACCTTTACAAGCTGAGAAGCTGAATCCTGTTACCACGGCTGCCATTTCCAGTTCTTTGCGCCAGTTCACGCAAGGCATAAGGACAGGAAACATCGTGGTCGACTCCTCGGCGGTGTCTACCGACAGCGTGAAGATATTTCTCAACACCGCCTTGCAGGACGTGCCAATGCGCTCTGACAACGTCAGCGAGATATTAAAGACCGTCAGCGGCTGCCTGCCCGACGAGTTGCGCCAAAGGCAGTTGTCGCTTTATGTCAACGGCCACGACATCCACTCGCTGATACCCAATTACTTTAAGACGAAGGCAGACCGTCGAAAGGCTTTTTATAATGTGCCAGCCGAATATACGGGCAAGAACGCATACACACCTTTCACGCCCATCGTCACTAACCTCGACCGTCCTTATTCGGTGAAGAACGGCTTGCTGGGCAAGCACATTGCCATGTGGCAGAGCCACGGCAAGTATTTCGAGCAGGGCCTGAACCGTTGGGAGTGGCAACGCGCCCGTCTCTTCGAGAGCGTTGAGGACAAGTACACCCAAAGTTTCGTGCTGCCATATCTCGTCCCGATGCTCGAGAACGCCGGCGCTTATGTCATGATGCCACGCGAGAGAGACACCAACCCTCAGGAGGTAGTGGTGGACAATGATGGCAAGCTCGCCGTGTCGCCATATTCAGAGCACGACGGCGCGCAGGCGTGGGGCACCGGCGATGGCACGGGCTTCGCCTATGCCCGCAAGCAGTACACCGATTTTCAAAACCCATTCACCGAAGGCACGTTCAGGGAAGTGCTCACGACCAAAGGCAAGAAGAAAGGAGAACAAGCCACGGCCAAATGGACGCCAAAGATACCCGAGGACGGACGCTATGCCGTGTACGTGGCTTACAAGACATTGCCCAACAGCACGGAAGACGCCCTTTACACCGTTCACCACAAGGATGGCGTGACACGCTTCTCCGTGAACCAGACCATGGGCGGCGGTACGTGGATTTACCTCGGAACCTTCAGTTTCGCCAAGGGCGAAGGCGGGTTCGTGGAGCTGAGCAACCTCAGCAAGACCGCCGGTAAGGTGCTTACCGCCGATGCCGTGAAGCTCGGCGGAGGAATGGGAAACATTGCACGTGCCGCCGATGGCGACAAGATCACGGCCTACACCAAGGGACATTCCAATGACACGCAGGCCGACCGCAACGCCTACCAGCCAAAGCTCGACTTTGTGCCTCAGGTGAGCGGCTACCCACGCTACCTTGAAGGTTCGCGCTATTACCTGCAATGGGCAGGCATACCCGACAGCATCTACTCGCCGTCGCACGGAACCAACGACTATACCGACGACTATCGCGACCGTGGCCTTTGGGTCAATTATCTCGCGGGCGGCACCAGAGCCTGTCCCGACGTGAAAGGATTGAACATACCTCTCGCCTTGTCGTTTGCCTTCCATAGCGATGCCGGCACCGTGAGGGGCGACTCCATCATCGGCAACCTTGGCATCTACCAGACCTCACAGTATGGTGGCGTGTTTGCCGACGGCACGTCGAGAGACGCCAACCGCGACCTCTGCGACCTCGTGCAAACACAGTTGACCCACGACCTCAGGCTTCAGGCTGACCCCAAGTGGACACGCCGCGGAATGTGGAACCAGCGTTACTTCGAGGCTTGGGTGCCACGCGTCCCGGCCATGCTGCTTGAGCTGATGTCGCACGAGAACTTCGCCGACATGCGCTATGGCCTTGACCCACGCTTCCGTTTCGTGGTTGGCCGCGCCATATACAAAGGCATCCTCCGTTTCCTCAGCACCGAATACGGCTATCCTTACATTGTGCAGCCGCTGCCGGTGAAGAAGGTCAGTGCCACGCTCAACGAGAAGAACCAGGCCGTGCTCACATGGGAAGCCGTGACCGACAGCCTTGAGCCGACAGCCGTGGCAAAGCGCTTCGTCGTGTACAAGCGTGTTGGCAATGGCGACTTCGACAACGGCACGGTAGTGAAGAAGAATACCTATGTCACCAATATACCCACCGA
>OMAQ01000710.1_pt1 | contig 17246 bp, 19 predicted proteins | sample 1673461 | NCBI WGS metagenome assembly OMAQ01 (sample SAMEA103958112, study PRJEB25191) | human gut metagenome | biome: human-associated habitat [ENVO:00009003]; feature: intestine environment [ENVO:2100002]; material: feces | place: Germany | collected 2013/2015
GACAAAAGAAAGTAGATATATATTTATTCGTTTGCCAATAATTTCTTGACACTGTTCATGAATCCTTTCACTATCTGAAGTGTTTCCTTTCTGTCTGCTCCCGTTTTCAGGGAGATCTCATTCACAATTTCTGCTTTAGTCATAATCTTATCTGTTTTAGAGTTGCAAAGACATCCAAAGTTTATTAAAGAGAAGAGGACCAGAATAAAATTTGTTCAACGACATGTTTTGTCGCTTGCCTTCAATATCTTTGCCCATAATAAAATCAAATTCATAATTATATGGGGAAAAAGTTGGAAAGATTACAGCGCATGCTGGTTATCATCAATAAACTGAAAGGACTTCAACGGTATGTCCCCCGTGAAGAACTGGAAAATTATGTGACACACCGCATGGAAGAACGTGGTGGGATACCTGTGGACCTCAGAACATTGCAACGGGACTTTAATGCGATAGAAGAGATGTTCGGCATTCGCATCTGTTTCGACAAGAAACGGAATGGATATTATATCAATGAAGAGAATGACACGAAAAAAGAACAATATGAAAGGCTCCTTCTCAACTTTGATATACTGAATGCTTTGGATACCTCTTCAGGCCTTCATACTTATGTAGTTGCAGAACATCATCGTCCGGTAAACAACGAATATCTACCACTTCTAATCAAGGCTATTAAATTCTCACATCCCATAATCTTTAAATATATGTATGTCCGGGAGAATGGAAAGGTGCGTGAAAAAGAAGTGCTGCCACACTATTTGAAAGAAGACCAATACCGGTGGTATCTTCTTGCTTATGAAGAAAACGTATTGAAAACTTTCAGTGTGGACTGTATTATTGACCCTCAGATATTGTATGGAAAAACATTCAAGCGTAATATGGACATAGACATAAACAGCCTTTTTAAAGATTGTTATGGCATTTGGAACCAGACAAATATTCCTATAGAAGAGATCGAATTGAGTTATAGCCCTTTGGATGGCAATTTCCTGAAATCTGTTCCATTGCATCATTCTCAAGAGATCATTGTAGATGATGAGAAAGAATTCCGAATTAAACTACATCTCCGTATTACCAATGATTTTGTGATGGCCTTGCTTTCAAGAAGCCGCTCGCTGACAGTCATCAAACCTCTACATCTGAGGGAGCAGGTGAAGGCAATCTATGAAGAGGCTCTGAAAAGAAACAGATAACAACAATTCGTTCCCTGAACACAACCCTCTAATAACCAAAGAATATGAACAATAACTCTTACTGGAACAAAAGTAATCTACTGAAAGGCATAGGTACTCTTTGTATCTTTATCATCTTTGGATATTACGCTTATCAAGATGCCATAAACAGAAACATGCTGGAAAGAAGTCTGAATGAAAACGCTGCCCCACCGCAACGCGACTTTACCCACAAATCTTCTCGATTACAACGTTCGTCTGCCATACATGGAAATGCGGTTTATAAGGATGTGGCTGGAAAAACTCAGAATGTAGAATCTAGGGAGTTGAACGATTACGACACCTTCAACGAACATCTGGATGAATATCTTGAAGATCCGGAAGATGAAGTCACTTATCCGCCTGAAATCTATGATGCACTGATAGACGAGACAGAATAAATTGATTAACAAAAAATATAATAATATGAGTCATTTCAGAACATCCCGTACAAAAGAAGCATTTTTATTTAAAGACGCAATCATTCTTACCTCATTTACTGTTATTTGTCCTATATTGAGGATTCTTCCCTTATGGCTACTGCAAAGACTTAGCAATTGGTATTATCCATTCTTACTGATTGGCATTCTATTGTTCATCTGTCGGGTTACTTTTATAGAACGGCATTTTGACATTGTATATATACCTTAGTTTTACTAGAAGTGAATGACAATGTCCCCTTTAAGTTTGATAATCAATAAACTTTTTGTAGTTTTGCAAGGTTCCAACATGACTGGTTAGAACACATTACATAGTTTATTGATGAAAGTGTAGCTTTTATCCTTGTACAAGAAATCTGAGAAATTTCACGAAATGCAATAGGAAAGCAATCACGCTCATCAATTGTTTGTATATACTTACTCAAGCTATATATATCATAAGTGTGGGGATATTGTTTATCTTGTATTTAGGTTTACTAGAGCCTCCAACACGATAGATGATGTGACTTCACACTTTTTTTATAATTATTAAACTGGAATACCCAAACCATTATGGCAATATTTGAAAAAGGATTAAGTTACAACTTCATGGTAGAGAGAATTGCCGAAGCAAAAGGTAATTACTACTATGTAATAGTAATTGATAATAAAGAATGTTGGATAAAAATGCTCCCTTTTGAAATATATCAAAACACAAAGAAAAATATCATAAGATGTGAGTACAGAGGTGTTGATTCATATGGTTCTCATATATTTATAGAAGACAAGCTTTCTCTTTTGTATGAATTGTATAAGGAAAAAGAAGAATATGATTTTAACTATGTAAAGGAAGGTATAGATATGGAAGGAACTCATTTTTCTGTATTAAAAGATAAGTATGGACTAGTCCACCGTTTATATGAAAAACTTCCATCTAATCAGAAAAATAAAGAAACTCCAATAAAATGTAGAATAAATTCTATTGATAAAACACAAAAGGCACTTATATTACAAGTAATAGAAGCTACCAATGCCAATTGTATGGAAAATAATATCCCCAATATTAATGATGTAACAGTCATTGCATGGATAGACGAAACAGCTCTATTTAAATATATCAATAAGAAAACACTTATAGATGATTATTTTTACAATATAATCCACCTTTCCGAGGATGTATATTTAAAAAATACAATAAACTTATACCAAAGTAAAAACAACAAATGGATTGTATGCTATATTAATTATCTTGATAAAAGATACAAATACATATTAATTCAAAAAGGGAATCTATATGAATTAGCAGAATTTGCAGATCTAATGATTTGTTTAATTAACTGGACACGTACATTTAAAATCAGTAAGATAAAAAAAATTCCCCAATTAAAAAAATACGAAGGGCTACAAAAAGCAATTAAAATTCTTCAGACAAATTCACTGAGTAACTATAAAGAGACCCTTATTGGCACTGAAAATACTATTTCTGAAATGTCAACTCTATTTGGCTTATTTGAAATTGACCCTTGCTTTTTTAGCGAAAACTTCTCTTTCTATAGAGAAGTTTGTAAAATGCTATATAATAACATTTTAACAATTAGTTCACCAACTGAAGCACTTCAAGTAAAAAAAGAAAAGTGTCTAAAAGCATTTCAAGGAATATTAGCTTACAGAATAAAAATAGAACGAAAGCAAATTGTAAACAAGATTATACAGATATATGATCTTTCGCTTAGAACAGAAGAAACAACAAGTAGCAGCATCTTTAGTCTTCTATATTCTTTACTAAAGAATCCTGAATGCATAAATAGTAAAAACATACATTCATACATTGACATGCAACCACAAACATTAAGTGCAATTGCTTGCATCATTTACGGCTACAAACTACTTGAGAAAAAGGAAGAGTTCAAAAGATTGCTAAGTGACATCAATAAAATGTTTTATTTTTCAGAAAAATATGAAAAAGATAGAGTTGAAGATAAACATTTTGAAATTGAAGATATAGAAGAGACGGAAAAGAATATCTATTCATCCGAATCTATTTCCAATCAAATCGAAACAAGATCAAACGAAAACATTTTCTTTCTAAACTTATATAAAGATGGTACGTATATTATTACAAACGAACAACTTTCTGAAAACAATATAATTAAAAGTATTTCCATAAATCCCAATATAGACAAATTCATATTGCAATGCTATGCACATGGAAGTGTCAATAAAGTAGCTATCAGAATATTGCAAGAAAAAAAAAGGAAAAGAAAATACCTCAATGGATGCTATTCACAAGACTACTTGAAAGATATATATGTTATTAGTGAAGAAACATACATTGCAGCTCTCTCATCATATAATAATGATATATTTATAAAATTATATTCTACAGAATATGTCTCAGAACATTTGTCGTTAGGCTTGAAAGGAAACCAAGTCGTAGGTACTAATGTTGATTCTACAGAATATTTTTTGATATCCTCCGAGCACAGTAATCAGCTACCTAAACGATTGGTATACAACACGCCTACTCCACTCGGGAAAAATATCAAGAATCCATATTATGAAAATGACATTTTAGCTTTAAAAGAATTAGGAATACTAAAAGAAACTATTTAAACAAATATCAAAACCATGAAAAATTCATTCAAACTTTTCGATCCCATGAGAGATTACAGCTCTATTCTTCCTGATATTCCTGGAAATTACTTGGTTGTTCTACGGACTTCTTCGCTACTTCCTCAAATAGAAGTGCTTCCCGAATTCCACTATATAGATTATAATAACAACCATTACCCAATAATATACACTGGAATTAGTACTGTAAGTATTAGAAAACGTGACTATCAGCAGCATTTCATAGGCAATAATGCTGGAAAATCCACTCTTCGTAAATCTCTTGGCAGTTTAATGGGATTTCCTAAAATTCCAAGAGATAAGAACAATCCTGATAATGGGAAAACTAAATTCAATGAAAACGATGAAGAAAAATTGTCACAATGGATGAGAGAAAATCTATTATTATTTTATAGTGTAGAAAACAGAGAACAAGAACAAATCGAAAATCTTGAAAAGAAACTTATCAACGACTATAATCCACCATTAAATATATTAGGAAACAATAATCCAATTAATAAAGAATATAGAGCACTATTAAAAAGGTTGCGAAATAGAACCAGTCTTAACAGTTAATTTATACGTAATCTAATCTTTTATAGAATTAGTAACACATCTTGTAACCAGTTTATTTTCTAAAAAACAAAAGATATGACTTGGAAAGAATTGAAAAAAACAATTATAGCAGAGTATGACAGTCGAAATTTAAAGTCAAGAGTACGCTACAATGCCATTGAACGAATTGAAATCTTCATTGAGCAGCACCATGCTCAAGCCATAAAAGAAGTAAAAGAATTGATGGTTATAGACAAACAATGTCTGAAAAAACAATATACTGAACAAAAAGGGAGAAGTATCAGTGGAGCAGAAAGTAGTGTAATTGATGAAATTTATAATCAACTTTCTAACCTGTAATACTTTATTTCAACCCCTACAAAACTGAAACCTCCATAATGTATTGATCAATAAATTAAGTGAATATCTATTTTATGATAACACCAGAAGAACTAATACAAGATTTAATAGATTATTATGGATATGAAGTTGATTTATCTTATGCTATCAACTACATAGATATAGTGGGACAATATGCAGAAGTTGACAGTTTTCATCTATGGCTGCTAGATTTATCAATAACATAGATCCAGAATAATCATATAGCTTATTTAATCTCTATTTGAGGACAGACATACATCCACACTTCACAAAAAGGAGAGTAAGCAGTCAAAAAATGGCTATTGATTGCAACCTCTATCTTCGCTGCGAACAAAAATTTTAGAATTTATGTATAGCAGTGAAGATCTTGAAAGGTTTTACTTTCAATACCAGACCGAGGCTTTGCCTCATGGAGAATCTCTCCAATCGTTTTGCGTTAAGAACAAAGTTCCTTATAACATCTTTCAGAAATGGTACAAGGATACCCGTAAAAAAGTAGTTGAAGTCCAGGTTGATGGTGCTCCTGCAATTGGTCATGAGGAAAAATCCAGGGCTAGTGATCAACCTCAACCGGTATCACCAAGCAGAAATGATCACCCGGTTCGTATTTGGGTTGGGATTCGTATCAGCAATGGCTTGCATTTGTCCCAAAAGAATTTAAGCTACCAGGATTTGGTTCGTATGGTAGAGCAGTTGGAGGGGTTATGTTGAGTGTTACCGGTCTGAATCATTTTTATTATGTCCGTGATTTTACCGATATGCGTTGTAAACACAGCCGTGTGTTGTCTGTCATTCGTGAACGGCTTCACCGTGAGCCCAATGATGGAGACGTCTTTATAGTCATGTCTCGAAATCGCAGGATAGTCCGTATGTTTTCATTTGATAATCGTTCATATAGTCTGTTCGAAAAGAAGTTTGTAGCAGGCTATCAGTTCATGAAAGTGGAGCGGAACGGGGCAGATACTGTTTATCGGATTGCCTGGAAGGACGTGGTTTTGATTCTTGAGAATCCTATAGTTAAAACATTAAAAATCAGATAATTAATCTATTTGTCCACTTGCGTTTTTGCGATTATTTTATTACCTTTAATGCTGTAAATCAAAGGTTTAAGTATGATCGATCTGCAAGATATAATTACAACAAAACGAGAGTTGTTGAGTAGGGCAACCTGCTCACTCAGCCCTATAAATTATAGTGCAGGTATGGCAGAGGATCAGAAAGAGCGGTACATACAATACCTTGCCGAACAGAATCAGGATCTTCGGTTGACAAGTGATGCCATGAAGCTTGTTTTGGAGGATTTTATGGCTCAGATGAAGGATCTGAAGGATCAGGTGTCCTCTATGGAATCGAAACATGCTGACCTTGAGAATCGGTTGTCAGAAGAGCATAAACTTCGCAAATCGGCTGAACGTAAGATTAAGTCACTTCAGGAAAGACTTGATTATGCCCATCAGGAACGTTTTGGTGATCGACGTCAAAAGATCAAATCTAAAGCTAAGACGGGTGATTCAGACCGGAACAAGGAGAAGGATGATTATGATGGAACCGATGATACGCTTCGAACGGATTCGGTTGGTCATGTCCAATCACCGGAGGTTAAAGAGCCTTCCGGGAAAGGCCGTGATTTGTCCAATCGTCCTGACGGTTATAAAACGACGGGAGTATCCGGAGAAGTAATAGAGCATCCTTCTGACTTGACAAAGGTTCCCGGTCGCATCATTGAAAGGAGAATGGTACGGGTGTTCAGTTTCCGTACTTTCCTTACGGAAGAATGTTTTGAGATGGTTCATTATGCAGAGCCTGGTAAAAAGCCGAGGTGGGGTTATTTCCCTTCTGAAGGCCATCCGGAGGTGGTGACCAGATTCGAGGGTACTAAAGCTACTCCTGAATTTCTGCAGGCTATCGCCTATGAAGTTTATGTGAAGAATGTGACTTTCGGTCTTCTTCACCAATGGCTGACAGATATGGGCATGACCGTTTCTAAAAACACATTGCGCAACTGGCTTAAGAAAGGCAAGACATACCTGGACGAACTGGTTTGTGTATTGAAGTCCATAGCTTTGGAAAAAGACTCGATAGTGAACTGCGATGAGACCTGGTGTAAGGTGCGTAAATATGATCACTATAAGAAGTGCTATATTTGGGTTCTGGTCAACAAGGCTCGGAAAACAGCCATTTTCTTCTATGAGAATGGCTCGCGCGGTCGTGAGGTACTTACAGACTTTTTGGGTGATGCAGAATTGAAGAGTATCATGTCCGACGGATACAATGCTTATGTGTTTATCGGCAATGATCTGAAATCAGCCCGTTTTAAAGATACTGTACACCAAGTTTGTATGTCTCATGCCAAAAACAAGTTTGTCAAGGCTTCCAATCAGGGTGGTGAACCGAATGCAGAACGCTTTTCCGAAATTTTAAAGGAGTTCTTTATGAGGGAGCGTAAATACGATGATGCCGGATTAACTCCAAAAGAAAGGTTCCGAGAAAGGCAAAGTCTGGAAACGAAGGAACTCCTGATAGAATTGCGCAGTCAGTTGGACAGTGAACTGTTAAAGGATTCAGAATTTAGAAGTCGGTATTATAGGGAAGCTCTCAATTATCTGAACCGGTTCTGGAAAGAGATTTTTGCCTACTTGGATGATGGTGAATTACCTATAGACAACAATCTGGCAGAGCGAACCATTCGAAAGCTGACTACCCAACGTAATAATTCACTTCATTATGGTAGTGATGCCGGTGCTGGGATGGCTGCAACATATCATAGTGTGATTGGAACGGTAAAGCTTCATGGCAGTTCTGTCTGGAACTTCATCGGAACTTTTTTCAAAAATATCTTTAACGGATGCAGGGATTATGTTAACATGGTTCCTGACAAAATCACTTTGGCTACCAGCCAATGTTAAATTCAAGACTAATTAATTAACAAAACTCGGTTTAGGGCACTGAAAAGTGCCCTTTCGAAGGGGGATGCCCTAAATTGAGTGCTTACAAAAGGAGAGACTGAACTTAATTGCTCAGTCTCCTTTACTTTTTTATTACAAATCATGAATTAAATCTTCCTTAATAGATTCACATAATGCATTGTAAAGAATACGCTTATTTTCGGGAATATCTTCTGCTGAAATACTGAACAATAACAGATAGGATTCTGGAATTTCCAAAGCTCTACATATTCTGATAATTGTATTCTTTTCAGGAAATGATTCTCCTTGTTCTATACTACATAAAGCATTTGCTGATATATCACATAATTTTGCCAGCTCCTTTTGGGAAATTCGCTTATTTTTCCTAAGTATTTTTACAGCATTTCCTATGTTCATAATTCTAAGTATAAAAATTATTTCAACGAGAAATAGTCCAATATTTTAGGGCTTATTTCTATCAGTTTATATACTATCAGTAAAATGGTATTTACATCAATTGTACCGTATTGTTTGATGACCTGGATTGCTTCCTCTTTACATTCTTCTGATAGATTACTATTTTTTATTTCAAAAATTATATTTTCTTTATTCATTTTCTACAGTTTTATCCTGCTATTGGTAGTGGATATGAACTGATTCCAATAGCATTCGGTTGATAAATAAAAGGATAATCACTCTTAATTACAGTACTATTGGAATCTTCATCTGATCCTGTAGAATAGATATGGTATCTTGCTGAGATATAAATATTCCTTATTTGGAAATCTATATGCCATTGGGGGGTACTATATGTTGACTTTGCTACATAATAATAACTATGTACAATATTGTCTAAAAGTTCATCTGTTCTTTGTATGCTCAGTTCTTGGATGATAGATTCATAAGAAACGGTGAAGCATGATGCTGAATAATCTATATAAGAAAGAGGACGATTATCTTTTCTTTGTTTTCTCACTACAACACGAGTAAACAAATCAAGATAAGATGAACAAGTCGATTGGGGTGATGTTTTTCTTTTTACTTTGTCAATGAAAGTTCCTCGTAAATGCTCTGTATCTATATCGGACCATTTTAAGGATGCTCCCTGTAAATCTGTTTTTTTAAAGGATTCAATAAACTGATTAAAACTGTTTAGTTCATTTTGAGCCAATCTGCTAATATTGCGAAGAGAACTAAAAAAGTAACTCCGAATTTTACGAATATAGGCTTCCGCAAAAATATCAAGCCCTTTTTCATCTATACAAAGACTTGTTGTATCATCAACATCATCGTATCCATTAGCCCTTAGCAGCGAGGTTAATGCACACATCGGCACATTCATCACCTCTTGTATAATGTCTAAAGAAGTTTTGAATGTAACAGTCCTATCCTCAAATGATATTGGTGTAAAATTCCTTATTTCTAAATGTTCAACCATTAAACTTAATTTTTACGTAGCAAATATATGATAAAAGTTTATAAAATCAAAATAGAAAGCGACAAAATACAATAACAACTTGTATTTTGAATTAAAGATAGTAATACTATTTATGAATAGAGTCATATATTCTCGTTAAAAGAAAGCCGCTATACCTTTTTTCAGTATAACGACTTTAATAAAATATGAACTATCCATCATTTCCGATTACTTATCCGTTTAGCTTATCCAATCCACCACTGTCTGTCCCTTATATCCCTTTTCCCAGACAAACCAGGCATAAGCGATAGCATTCCCGTTTGCCTGAGCTGCTGCAAAATCTCCACCTTTGGTAACAGAAGCGCGAGAAGAAAAGACATGGATTTTTCGTGGTGGATTGGTCTGAAAGAATGGTTTACGTCTTTTCCCCTCCAGAAATGTAAGTTTCAAGAACATGACTATCTTTGTTCCTTCATCAGATATATCCAAGGCTTTCTCTATAAATTCCAGGGCTATCTTATAAGGAGGGTTGGTAATGATAGCTCCATAAGGGTTTCCGGTGGCTTTCAGGAAATCAACGCCACCGGTACCATAACCCGGTTTATCAGGTCAGTGGAATAGACCTTCTTGCCAAGTTCCATCATCCTTTTAGACAGGTGCCCCATTCCACAGGCCGGCTCCCATACAGTATCAGGAAACTTCTCAACCTCGAATAACCTGTCTATGGCTTCGGGGTATGTGGCATAAAAATCATGTTCCTCCCTTGTTGTATCAGAGTGGTTGGACGCTCCGATAGTGGTATATATTGTACTTTTCATTGTTAACCCATTGTGTTTGTCGTTATTGCCTTACGCTGCCATAATCTTACCTCCCCATTGGTCAGCCATCGCATCCGCTATCCCGGGGAAGGTCTTGCTCCTCAGTCTTCTCCTCTCTTCTGCCGACACGCCCGAGAAGAATATGTCGGAGGTCCATTTCTGCATCCGGTTCCTGTTCTTGAATGTCAGCACCTCACCTTTCCCAACCACATTTGTCGGTACCAAGAGAGGCAAGCTTTTCAACCATAGACAGGTCTTTTTACTAGCTTCATGACCAAACATCCAAGGTTCTATTATCTGGTCAGGTTTTCTCCATCGGCTGCTCATGATACCTACCGGATTTTCTATAGCTAATTTATTCACTCCAATCTTAGAAACATCCATGAAGAACTGAACTGCCTCTTCTCGGTCTTTGGCTCTGTCGGGGAACTTCGGATGTGGTCTTCTCTGTTCTGTTGGAAGGTTCTTATCGTCGGGGTGATAATACCATCTTGCACCCGAGACAGCAAGAAAAGTGCAGGGTGGATGGGCTATGACCAGATCCCAGTTACCGTCAAGGAAGTGTTTGGTACCGTTCTCCAAAGTTCCCCCACGATTGGCTATTACATCAAACATATCCCCCTTGAAATGATACTCCGGATGTCCACCGCTACACTCTTGAAGGTCACAACTGAAAGCCTTATGACCCAATCTTCTGAAAGCCAAACAAACGGCCTGACTTTCTTCACATGCTACCAATACATTCATACCCCTAGAAGATTATCTGCATTAAAATCCGATCAGAATAGCATCTCAGGCCTATATGTTCCACCAGCTGCCCTGTCTCTTCAAACAGCTGGAATTTATAGAACCTGATGAAGCTTGTGATGTCGGTATAGAAGTTCTTCCCGGCAAAACTCAAGGGATAAATCATCGGGTATCCTCCAACTTGTTGTGGCTGGAATGCTCCTATTCCTACTCCACTTATTAAGGCCATATCCGAATCGTAGATAATTGGTTTATCGGGATTATAGTCGAAGTCCCTGACAAAGAACATTCTGACCTCCTTCTCGCTGATTTCCTTTATTTTGAATTGCGCCATTCCGGAAGTGCTCTCATCCAATGATTCCTGTACCCGTAATTCCATTTCTTCAGTGCCCATATTTGTATTGAGCACCTCTCCGTTTGCTATAAAATAGTTTTTCATAGTTTAGTTTTTTGTGATTTAATGGTTAGTGTAATTCCCTGTTCTCTTTTTAGATAAGATATAAATCCTGCATAAGAATCTACTCTCTTACGATCTTTCGGCATGATTGATAAAGCCTCTTGAAGTGTAAGATTAATACAGAATCCGGTTTTAAAAGCATCTCCATATTTGCTCTGGAGTAATGCTACGTCTTTTCTGTATTTCTCAGGGACAGGTTTGGTGATTGTCTTGTTGCTGTCTTTTTTCACGATAACACTTGGCACAGCATCATTTTCCAAGCGATTAGAAAGCGAAGGTCTTCGTTCAGCTCCTAATATTCTGTTTATAAAATCGATAAACATAAAAATATGTTTGGTTTTAATTCAGATATTAGGCTCTGGCAGGCTGTGAATAGCGTTTTAGCGATTTGGGAATAAGGACAAAAAATAACGCACTAAGATTTGTTGTCCTAGTGCGTTATCTATATGAAAGTTATTTATTGTTGCTGAATATTATATCATGGTTGTTGCCTAATATATGGTTAAATGGTATTGAATTAAACGAAATGTTATTTTTGAGAGTTGATTTCTTTTAAAGTAGGTGTATCGAAACTAACAAAATTCTCAAAATCATAAGTCCAAGAATCACCATAAGCTAATTTCATTGCACGTTTATAAATTGCCTCCCTACTTGGTGCATTAAATCGCAAACCACCATCCATTATACTACAAGCACTTTCGTTTTTTGTTGGTCTATAAATACCTTTTCCCCATAATGCACCTTCATAAACACCTATTTCCTCAGCCGCATAGCGTGGATCTGATATAAAATGTGCCCACTTTACTTTTTTCGGATCATTTGTAAAATCAATATTTGCCCAATAACCAGCATTTTCATATTCTCTCTGTCTAATTTCTATTTCATATTCTGGGATAGTTTCTTGTTCATAAGCACGATATTCATCATGTAAAAGTCCAAATCCGTGTCCATTTGCTTCATGAAGTATAGCCTGAATTGTAGAAGTTTCCCTATTTAATTGGCAACAAGCAACATTAAAATTATTTCCTAAGTAGTGACAGCAAGAATGTGCTTCAACGTACGAATTTATCACCATTATAGTTAAGACATCATTTAAACTACTCATACCTATAGCTTTTTGAACATATTTTCTAACATTATCCGAATCAAACTCAAAAGTCCAGATTCCATTTTTAGTTGTATTTGTAGAAAGAGCGGTTTCTCCTCCTATATAATTATTCTTAGAAACGGCCTTAATGCAAATTACATCAAATAATTCCTGTAGTGATTTTGTTGGCTCAATACTGAAGAAAATTTCCATTGCTTCTTTCATCCTCATTTCATATACTCCATCAAAGTCCATATCTGTATCAAGAAATAGATCTCCTATCAAGACTAACTTTATACCTTTTCCCTTTGTATGTGTTTGTAAAATGACGACTTCACCATCTTTAGAAAAATCTGTTGACGTATAATAATCTACAAGCAAATTATAATCATTTTTTTGAGGAATAATACTATATTCTGCTGCCCACAGATTCCAATTTGGAGTTTGCGTTATTTTTGTTGAAATAGCACCACTGAAAAAATTATAAGCCAGATTACAACTTTTCAGCAATGGTAAATCGGCAATCCATTCTGGAATGCTTCCTGATAAATTATTATATCCTAAATCTAATGATTTTAATTTTGTTAATTTAGTTTCTTTCGGAAGTTCTCCTAAAAAAGAATTTTTTCTTAAACCTATAATTTCCAATTGTCCTAAGTTCCAAATACCTTCAGGTATATTTCCCGATAAATTGTTACTACTTAGCAATAATTCTTTTAATTCCTTCAAATGTCCTACACTTTGGGGAATATTCCCTTCTAATTGATTTAATTGAGCATAAAAACTTTTTAACTTTTTCAAATTACCCAAATTTTCAAATATTCTTCCAGATAGATTATTTTCTTGTATCTCAATAATTTCTAAATTTTCTAAGAAACCTATTTCTTCAGGTATATTTCCTGTTAATTGATTATAAGCAAAACGAAGAATGACAAGTTGTTTTAAATTTCCAATTTCTTTTGGGATTTCTCCCGATAAATTATTTCCTTGTAAATCTAATGTATGTAAATTAGTCAACTTTCCAATTTCTTTTGGGATAAAACCTTTTAAATTGTTGAAACCTAAAGCAATATATAAGCTATCTTCAACCTTATGAATTCCATACCATTCGGTAATAGGCTTGTCACTACACCAGTTTGTATTATTAGTCCAGTTATCGCCATTGGTAGCTTTATACAGTGCTATCAATGCTTCACGTTCTAGATCTATACGGCTTTGTTTAACCGTAATGGTTTGCTTCTTGTCACTATTCTTATCTTTTACAGTAATAGTACCTTCTCTGTCTTTCTGCTCTGTATTCTTGGAGATAGCGAAACTTAGATTATATTCAGTTAAAGCACGTGTCGGTTGTACTTGCTGAATCCATGAATCTGAAATCTCTACATTAAACTCTAGGTTGGTTTGTACCGCTAGATTCAGCGTACCGCCATCAATACCGAACTGATATTCGTTACGGGCAACAAGGATAGCACCTTTATACATCTGATAGATTGACACTGTATCAGCCACATTCTCATCTTTCGGATTATAGAATACAATCTTTGCCTCTCTAGAATCATAAGTATCATTAGGAGATACAGTATAATGGTGTGTATGGGTAGAAACGGCACGGCTTTGAATCTCTGTTATCCAATCTACATCAGATAACATTTTTACTTCATAATTTAGTGTACTTTTTATTTCAATATCCACATTTCCACCTTCTTCGGGAATAGTGAAGTCTTTTTTTGTCAGCGTTATAAAGTTCTTGAATCCCTGATAAACCTTGACTGTTTCCGACACTTCTCCACTCTTGATTATAATTTCACCTTCTCGCTTATCTCCGGTTTCATTAGGTTCTATAGTGAAATTCAGATTACTTGTAGTCAGGGCACGTGTTTTTTCAGTTTGTTTGATCCAATCAGCCCTTACTTCAACTTCAAAATTGATATTAGCTTTCACCTCTACACTGATATTTCCTCCTTTGCTATCTACTTCATACTTGGAAGAGGTTACGGTTAAAGCATCTTTCTGTTTCTGGGTTACGACAATATTTTTACCGACCGTTCCACATTTCAAAACGATTGTAGCATTACGTTCATCATAGGTTTCATTGGCTGTCGTGGTTATAGTTATTTCATTCTTACCTTTACTACCAGAATTAGGAGTAACAGCAATCCAACTTTCGGCACGAGTATTAATTAAACTTGCAGTCCAATCAGCAGTAGCAGTGAATGAAATGCTTACCGTACCACCTTCTTGATTCAAAACAGGGCGTAAATTCTCTGAATCAAGAATCGTAATGGCAGGTGTCTCGGGTTCTGGTGGAGTAATCTCATCGTCACTTCCTCCACAAGCTGATACTACCATAAGTAGCATCACAAACAATAACTGTAAATAGTAAATCTGTCTTTTCATATAAACGTATTTTAAGATTATTGCATTCTTTAATACGCCTATAAGTCCTCCGAAGTCAGCATTAGATTTAACTATACAAGAAAGGCGTGAGGACTTGTTCTGCTATTCATCAAGATCCGGTGTCTGGAAATACCTACTTGGAAATGAATATGAAGAAACAATACTCACGCCATTAGCTATGTAGAATGATACAGCATTGGCCATACCACATACATGCAAACAGAATGAGCGTTACATTGTCCCTATCCTTCCAAGTTTCAAAATTTTCCAGACTTTGATCTTAGGATAAAGCAAAAAACGCTTTCTATATATCCGACCATTTCTCCAGTCGAACACCGCAAAGATAGTATTTTCTGTTCAATGTAACGCTCTTATAGTGAGTATTTATTTCTTCAAATATAAGGAAAACAATGCTTTCTAGGACGGTAAAATTAGAAAAATATCATTGAACGGCTGGTTTGCTATATGATGGAATTGTAATATTTAAGTTGATATTACATTACAACCAAACCATAAAAATCAGCTTGACATATAACCAAAGACAAAACAAATACGAAAAACTGTTCATAATGATAGTTCTTTCTTTATTCATATTTCTTGTATGTCTGCTATTTCAATGTAAAATCGGTTAGTCAGAGACAGAAGCCTAATGCGAAGTATGAGTAACTACATAACCCGGAAGGGATGTTATAAAAAAACTAACAAAAACGTTATTCTTTAAGCATTTTGCACTCATTTGCAGACTTTTTTATAACACCTCTATCTTTCTAAAGAAAGTTATGTACTACATTCCACTCCGTTCCATACTTTTGTCTCCGACCAACTCCTTTTAACCTGTAGTATCCTGATTTTCCAACAGTAACCTTTTTTATATACCTAATATATAGGAGAGCAGTTTTTAGGGTTGTAAAGGAATGATGGATACTGAAATTATAATCTTTAGAAACAGTCTTCATTTTTCCGTTTATCCTTCAATACTTTCCGGTCATGAAGTTCTTTCCATCTCTCCATGATTTCCTGTTCGTTCATTTCAATATATCTTTTGCCTTTTCTGGTGAGCATTGCGTTATGGTCGTTGTCAATCTTAACGATACCATTGGCTTCAAGCATGACGATTGTGGTCTTGACAGAGGTATAATAGACATCCTCTTTTTTCAAATAATGTCCTACCAATGAAATCTCATACTCAATACAACATTTATCAAGGATTTTATCAACACACCAATCCATTGAATGCGGCAGTCCATCATTCAGTTCAAACAATACGGCAATGATATAATCGGAAAAATCAGGTTTCATAGGTCCTTCAAAGTTGGTTGGCAATAGATGCAAATATAATGGTATATGTAACATAAACAACAATTTACTGAATATATTTTTACTGGTTATAGAATTACTAAGGTATCAGTTATCATTCACCCATCAAATTATTCCTTTCTTCCCACCCTCAAGAGAGAGAAGGGGGGAAAGGGGAAAGCGGAACCTCTAAAACCTGTTTTTTTACTGATTTTTGAATGGATGAAATTGAAAAAAGTTATAAAAAATAGGCTTTTCCACCCCCTTTTCCCCCTTTGAGGCAGGGAAAGAAAAGTAATCCAATCACAGAACCAATCATCCAAATTATAATCTCTTTGACTTTTAGGGATAAGAAAGATACGCCCCCATATTTCCTATTATAATCAACCGGAAACAACAGTCAACCGTCAGCAAAATATCCTTAATCCCACTACCAAAATTCCGACAGCACCATAAAAAGTTCTCCATTCATTTTGTCTTATCCCACCATTTGCAGATCGGATGAGATGATTGTCGGCAAAAAAATATAAAACTATGCCGATATTATTCATCCGGTTAAGAATATGGTGAATGACAGATAAAAAAAACACTTAACCTGATTATATTCTCTTCTACTACCATCATCTCCGACCAACCCGAAGAAAGAAAAAAAGAAACCAAGTATTACCTCAGTTTCTCTTCTTGGTTTGACTATAACAGATTGAGTTCTGTCTCTTCTCCATTCTGATAGCAATAGATGTCTAAATTTTCAGTAGTCATCCACTGGCAACTATTAAGTCTGAATCCATACTTCTCCTCGATGGTTGAGAGAAAATCTTCAAAATTCTCATAGTTCTCCGATTCTCTCAGTTCTTCGTCCGTCAGCCTTATGATATTCAGACAGCCGACAAAAAAGTCTAGAATCAATACATACTTGGGTTCCATAGTTTCAATCCTCTTTTAAGT
>OMAQ01000712.1_pt1 | contig 17228 bp, 14 predicted proteins | sample 1673461 | NCBI WGS metagenome assembly OMAQ01 (sample SAMEA103958112, study PRJEB25191) | human gut metagenome | biome: human-associated habitat [ENVO:00009003]; feature: intestine environment [ENVO:2100002]; material: feces | place: Germany | collected 2013/2015
CCGGCTCCCGCAGCCGCGGCGCTTCGGCCCGCAGCACGGGCAAAAATGCCCGCAAAACCAAGAGCTCTGCCAAAGCGGAGCTTGACGCATTTGATGACATTGATTATGATGTTTGAGGTGCCGCATTTGTGCGTGCGCGTACCCCAAGCATTTTAAGACCTGCCTGAACGGTGCAGAACTGCCGGGGCAACCTGGTATACTGCGCTTTGGACAAGCCGCCATATCAGCTATAATAAGGAAATAGAGGAGAGTTGGAAACTTTGCCGCAGAATTACAATGATACCATCCATAAGATGGCTACCCCCTTTGAAATGCGTGCCGGGCTGCCGAAAAAGGAGCCTAAAATGCTGGAGGATTGGGAGAAAAACCACGTCTACGAAAAAATGATCGAACATAACGCGGATCTGCCGCGCTTTGTTCTGCATGATGGCCCTCCGTATGCCAACGGTAATATCCATATGGGTACTGCCCTGAACAAGATCATCAAGGATATCATCATCCGTGAAAAGAACATGTCGGGCTACTGTGCTCCCTATGTTCCCGGCTATGATACCCACGGTCTGCCCATTGAGCTGAAGGCTCTGTCCTCTCTGGGCGATAAAAAGGCCGGCATTTCCAAGCTGGAACTGCGCAAGATCTGCAAAGAGTTTGCTACCGAGCATATCGATGTGATGAACAGCCAGTTCGCCCGCCTAGGCGTTCAGGGCGATTTCGCCAACCCCTACCTGACCCTGCGCCCCGAATTTGAGGCACGCCAGGTGGAAATCTTTGGCGAGATGGCCAAGAAAGGCTATATCTATAAGGGCATGAAAGCCGTTTACTGGTGCCCGGAGGATCGTACTGCTCTGGCAGAAGCCGAAATCGAGTATGCCGAGGACGAGTGCGATTCTATCTATGTCCGCTTTAAGCTCACCGATGACCCCAACGGTGTTCTGGCCAAGTACGGTATCCCTCTGGACAAGGCATGGATCGTGATCTGGACCACCACCACCTGGACCCTGCCCGCCAACGTGGCAACCTGCCTGAACCCCAGCCTGGAGTATGCCTTCGTCAAAATCGGCGATGAATATCACCTGATGGCTGCCGGTCTGGTGGAATCCACCATGAAAGCCTGCCATATCGAGGATTACGAGGTTCTGGAGCCCCGCGTTCTCGGCTCTGAATTTGAGCTGATGCAGTATCAGCACCCCTTCCTGGACCGCAAGGGCCTGGTTATCCTGGGTGACCACGTTACCCTGGAAGGCGGCACCGGCTGCGTTCATACCGCACCTGGCCACGGTGTTGAGGACTTTGAAGTCTGCGTCAACCACTACCCGCAGGTTCCCGTTATTGTCCCCGTGGACGATGGCGGTTACCTGACCGAAGAAGCAGGCAAAGAGTTTGCAGGCCTTAAGGTCTGGGCTGCCAACAAAGTTATTCTGGAGCACATCAAGCAGTCCGGCCACCTGATGGGCGTGCAGCACATCACCCACCAGTACCCGCATTGCTGGCGCTGTCACCATCCCATCATCTTCCGTGCAACCGAACAGTGGTTCTGCTCCATTGATAAGTTCCGCGAGGAAGCCTATAAGGCCATTGACGAAGTCAAGTGGCAGCCGGCCTGGGGTCATGACCGTATGCACGGCATGGTGCGTGACCGCAGCGACTGGTGCATCAGCCGTCAGCGCGTGTGGGGTGTGCCCATCCCGGTGTTCTACTGCAAGAACTGCGGCAAGTACCACATCACCGATGCTTCCATCAAGGCTGTCAGCAACCTGTTCCGCAAGGAAGGCTCCGATGCCTGGTATAAGTACGATGCCAACGAGATCATGCCCAAGACTGAGGTCTGCGAATGCGGCGCTTCTGACTGGGAAAAGGATCCCGATATCATGGATGTCTGGTTCGACTCTGGCTCTACCTGGAGCGCAGTCTGCCGCGAACGTCCCGAACTGAACTGGCCCGCTGACCTGTATATGGAAGGCGCCGACCAGTTCCGCGGCTGGTTCCAGTCCAGCCTGCTGACCAGCGTTGCCACCCAGGGCGTTGCCCCGTACAAAGGCGTTCTGTGCCATGGCTGGGTCGTTGATGAGCAGGGCAAGCAGATGCACAAATCTGCCGGCAACGGTGTGGAGCCGTCCGAAATCATCCGCGATTACGGCGCTGACATCGTTCGTCTGTGGGTTGCTTCCAGCGATTACACCGTTGATGTGCGCGCAGGCAAGAATATCTTCAAGCAGCTGTCCGAAGCATACCGCAAGATGCGCAACACCGCCCGCTTTATGCTGGGCAACATTGGCGATTTCAACCCTGCCACGGATATGGTTGCCGAGGATCAGCTGTTCGAAATCGACCGCTGGGCACTCAAGAGCTGCAACAGCCTGACCGCCAATGTGCGTGCCGCTTACGATAATTACGATTTCTCCCGCGCTTACCACGCAATCTACAACTTCTGCGTCATTGATATGTCCAACTTCTATATGGACGTCATCAAGGACCGCCTGTACTGCGCGGACGAGCACGCACGCCGCTGCGCCCAGACTGCGCTGTACCGCATTCTGGTTGACTTCACCAAGCTGGTTGCCCCCATCCTGTGCTTCACCGCCCAGGAAATCTGGAGCTATATCCCGAAGCTGGAAGGCATGCAGGAGTATGTCTGCTGGGAGCGTATGCCGGAAGCCAAGAGCGATGAGGATGCCGCTTTTGACGCCAAGTGGGCCAAGATCATTGCTGTGCGTGACGATGTAAAGAAGGTTCTAGAGCAGGCCCGTGCCGATAAGACCATCGGTTCCTCTCTGGAAGCTGCCGTTACCCTGTACTGCAGCGATGAAATGTATGACTTCCTGAACGCCATCCCGATGGATGAGCTGGCCGATCTGATGATCGTTTCCCATGTGGATCTGGTCAAGGGCGAAGGTGGCGTGAAGGGTCTGACCGAGGGCCTGGGCATGAGCGTTGCCCATGCTGCCGGCAACAAGTGCCTGCGCTGCTGGAAGTTCGACACAGCTGTTGGCGAAGACGGCCTGTGCCCGCGCTGTGCGAAAGTTCTTGGTTAATTTCAAATAAAGGGCTATGCCGCATGATGTTAAGCGCTGTTCCAGTGCTTAAGCCTGCAAAACAGGAACTGTGCGGTATTGCCATAGTATGATTTACAGCGGTGCTTTTGCGCTTTTATCAAGCCTTTGCACCGCTGTTTTTGTCAGGGCATTTTGCAGCGCTGCATTGGCCCGGACAACGGAGGCGTTTATGCTGGTTGGCATTTTATCCATTCTTGCTGCGGCAGGCCTGACGCTGGTTGACCAGCTGATCAAACTTTGGGCCACCGTGGAACTGCTGCCGGTTGGCAGCAAACCCTTTATCCCGCATGTGCTGGAATTTTATTACCTGCTCAATGATGGTATGTCGTTTTCCATGCTCAGCGGCAAGCGCACGCTGCTGGTGATCGTTACCGGGGTGATGCTGGCTGTGCTGGCCGGTATGCTGCTTTTGCGCAAAATGCCGCGTTTGGAGCGTGCTGCTTGGATTTTGGTCGTGGGCGGCGGTGTTGGCAACCTGATCGACCGTATCCGCACCGGCGTGGTGGTGGATTACCTGAACTGCCTGTTCATCAATTTCCCGGTGTTCAATTTTGCGGATGTCTGCATCTGTGTCGGCGTGGGCCTGCTGGTCCTCAGCCTGCTGCTGGATATGCGCCGCGAACAAAAAGCAAAACAGCAAAAGGGGAGTGCGCCCACAGATGGAACAGCGTGAACTGACCCTTGCGCCGGAAAGCGTTGGCCTGCGGCTGGACCGCTGGCTGGCGGAACAGTGCCCGGATCTTTCCCGCAGCCAGCTGCAAAACCTGATCGAAGCGGGCAGTGTGACCTGCAACGGCAGCCCCTTGAACAAAAAGGATAAGCTGAAAGCCGGGCAGACGATTCTGCTCACCCTGCCGGACCCGCAGCCCATCGAAGCCCAGCCCCAGAACATTCCGCTGGACATTGTGTATGAGGATGACAGCCTGCTGGTGGTCAACAAGCCCAAAGGCATGGTGGTGCACCCTGCGCCCGGCAACCCGGACGGCACCATGGTCAATGCACTGCTGTGGCACTGTGCGGGGCGGCTGTCCGGCATCGGCGGGGCCATCCGCCCCGGCATTGTGCATCGCATTGATAAGGATACCAGCGGCCTTTTGGTCGTTGCAAAAACGGACGCCGCCCACCAGGCACTGACCGAACAGATGAGTGTGCATTCTATCCATCGGGTGTACCACGCTGTGGTGTATGGCAACCTGAAAGAGGATGCCGGCTTTGTGGAAGCCCCCATCGGCCGCGACCCTAAGGATCGCAAAAAGATGGCCGTGACCCAGCAGAACTCCAAATATGCCTACACCGGCTGGCAGGTGCTGGAACGGTTCGGCAACTTTACTTACATTGCATGCAAGCTTAAAACAGGCCGCACCCATCAAATTCGGGTGCATATGGCGTCCATTGGCCACCCGCTGGCTGGGGATGCCGTGTATGGGCCAAAAAATTGTATCCGCAGCCTGAACGGTCAGTGCCTGCACGCTAAGGAGCTTGGCTTTGTGCACCCCGCCACCGGGGAATGGATGCAGTTTGATAGCTCACTGCCTGACTGGTTTCAGGACTACTTAAGCCGTCTGAGAAAGGAAAGCCGCCATGGAGCGTTTGAGTGATTATCTGGTTTTTTGTGATATGGATAACACCCTGCTGACTGCAAAGGAGGGCATTCCCGCCTGCAACCGCAGCGTCATCCGGTTGTTTACCGCCATGGGTGGGCGCTTTACCGTCGCATCCGGCCGTCCGCCGGAGTCGATCCGCGCGGCGCTGGGCGATATCGAGCTTTCGCTGCCAGCAATCTCCTGCAATGGTTCGCTGCTGTATGATTTCCAGACCAACCGTGTGCTGCGTCGCTCCTGCCTGAATCAGGAACAGGCCGCTGCCGCCATTGCCGATATGCTGCAAAAATTCCCGAAGATTGGTGTAGAGGTCATGGCCGGTGCGGGGGAGATGTATGTTGTTCACGCCAGCAGCTATACCCACGCCCACCAGGTGGATGAACACATGGAAAGCGTGGCCTGCCCGCTGGAAAATGTGCCGGATGGCTGGCTGAAGGTGGTGTTTGCCGGGGATCCGGAAACGATCCGCAAAGCGGGACAGTACGCCAAAACGCGGTACTTTGGCCGGGATAATTACTTTTTGCCTACCAACCAGATCTACTTGGAAATTATGCCTTCCGGCATCAGCAAAGCAGCCGGAATGGAAGAGCTTTGCCATATCCTGAACGAGAACATCAAAAAAACCATCGTGATCGGTGACTATTATAATGATCTCGAAATCATGAAAAAAGCGGGCTATTCCGTGGCTGTGGCCAATGCGCCGTCCGAAGTAAAAGCAGCGGCCAACGAAGTGACCAACTGCGACTGCACCGGCGGCGCGGTGGGCGAGTTCCTTTATAAGCTGATCAGCAAGGTGGAGGGCGTATGAAACACAGGGAAAGTGAGCAGACACAGCTGAGAGTCAGCCGTTTACTGAACCGTGACAGTGTGATGCTGCATGCCGAGATGCCCAGTGTGCAGACGGCGCTGGAAACCTTGGTGGAACTTCAGGAGAGCAACGGCGTGATCACCAACGGTACCGCCTACTATAAAGCCGTGTGTGAGCGTGAACGCGCGGGCGGCACCACCGCCATTGGGGAAGGGCTTGCCATCCCGCATGCCTGCAATGCGGGCGTTGCCTCGCTTGGGCTGGCCGCGCTGACCCTTACCCGCGGGCTGGACTGGGGCGCAGCGGACGGCAAGCTGGTGGATATGATCTTTATGGTTGCGGTTCCGCCGGACCGCCAGAGCGACCACCTGTTGATTTTGGCTCGCCTTGTCAACCTGCTCAGCGACCACCGCCTGACGGAAAAACTGCGTATGGCGGATACGCGAGAGGCGTTTATCCGCATCCTGAACCAGACCGAAGCGGCAATCTTTGCATAAATGAGGCCAAAACGGCAAGGAGCGCAAAAGCAATCCAACACCCGATTGCTGAAACAGAGAAAAATATCATTTTATAAGTCTTATTGATACTGCACACCCTGTGCGAATGCCCCAAAGGCAGAACGCAGGGTGTGCTTTTTTGTTAAAATTGTGCAAAATGTGGAAATTTAGTGCTCTAAAGCGCCGTGATTTGGCGGATTGTATCTTGCAGGGGAATACGATTGATGCTATACTTTAAATCACTAAATCGCTTTTCGGAGAGGACACCCACCCAAGGCTATGCAGCATAGTGGATGCCGGTGAGCGATGCATAGATTTGGGAGGAAGATACCATGAAAAAAGCACTTTCTATTTTGACAGCCGGCTGCCTGGCTGTTTCCCTTGCTGCCTGTGGCAGCACTGCAGCAAGCTCTGCTGCATCGGCCGCGGACAGCACCGCTTCTTCTGCCGCAGAATCCACCGCCGCTTCCGATACCGCCGCTGCTGACGGCCAGACCTACAAGGTCGGTATCTGCCAGCTGGTGCAGCACGTTGCTTTGGACGGTGCAACCCAGGGGTTTAAGGATGCCCTGACCGAGCAGCTCGGCGATGCCGTTACCTTTGAGGAAAAGAACGCCCAGGGCGATTCCAACACCTGCAGCACCATCATCAATGGCTTTGTTTCTGATAATGTTGACCTGATCTTGGCCAACGCAACCCCCGCCCTGCAGGCTGCACAGGCCGGCACCAACACCATCCCGGTTCTGGGCACCTCTGTTACCGAGTACGGCGTGGCACTGGGTATTGATGACTTCGATGGCCTTGTCGGCACCAATATTTCCGGCACCAGCGACCTGGCTCCTCTGGATGAGCAGGCAGGAATCATCAAGGAACTGTTCCCCGATGCAAAGACCGTTGGTCTGCTGTATTGCAGCGCCGAACCAAACAGCCAGTATCAGGTTGATACCGTAAAGGCCAGCTTGGAAGAACTGGGCTACACCTGCGAGTATTACGCATTCTCTGACTCCAACGATCTGGCCACCGTCTGCCAGAGCGCTGCCGATGCCAGCGATGTGATCTATGTTCCCACCGATAACACCGTTGCCAACAACACTGAGATCGTCAATAACATCTGCCAGCCCGCCGGTGTGCCTGTTGTTGCAGGCGAGGAAGGTATCATGAGCGGCTGTGGCGTTGCTACCCTGTCCATCAGCTACTATGACCTGGGCGTTGCTACCGGTAAGATGGCCGCCAAGATCCTGACCGGCGAAAGCAAGGTTGAGGAGATGCCCATTGAGTACGCTCCGGAGTTCACTAAGGAATACAACCCGACCATTGCCGAAGCTCTGGGCATCACCATCCCAGATGATTATGTGGCATACGAGGGCTAAGCAGCCAGAACGGCCTGCTTTGATTTGATGCAGGTAACTTTAATACAAAAATCGCGGAAAAGGCTTTTCTTTCCCGCGATTTTTTGATATAATTAAAAAGACTATATCTTTTTTGAGGAGTTGACGATCTCTTGAACATTGCAACATTGTTCAATGCCATGCCGGGCGCATTGGCGCAGGGCCTGATTTGGGCCATTATGGCGATTGGCGTTTACCTTACCTTCCGCATCCTGGATGTTGCCGACCTGACGGTAGACGGCACCTTGGGCCTTGGCGGTGCGGTCTGCATCATGTGTATGATTTCCGGCATGAACGTCTGGCTGTCCCTGCTGCTGGCGTTTGGTGCTGGCCTGCTGGCTGGCCTGGTGACCGGCCTGTTCCACACGCTTATGGGCATTCCGGCCATCCTTGCCGGTATCTTGACCCAGTTGTCCCTATATTCGGTCAACCTGAAAATCATGGGAAAAGCCAATCAGGCTATCAACGTGGACAAATATGACCTGCTGGTATCCCTGCGTTATATCAAAGGCGTTCCGTTTTACCGCAATACCATCCTGATCGTGGCCGTTCTTATGGTGGTTGTTATCGCTATTTTGTACTGGTTCTTCGGCACCGAGCTTGGCTGCTCCATCCGCGCTACCGGCTGCAACGCCAACATGGCGCGGGCGCAGGGCATCAACACTAATTTCAACATTGTGCTGGGCCTGATGCTCTCCAATGGTCTGGTGGCATTCTCCGGTGCGCTGCTCAGCCAGTACCAGGGCTTTGCTGATGTCCAGATGGGCCGCGGTGCTATCGTGATCGGCCTGGCTGCCGTTGTTATCGGTGAAGCCGTGTTCAGCAAGATTTTTCGCAACTTTGCGCTCAAGCTGCTCAGCGTTGGCATCGGCAGCGTCATCTACTACATTGTTATGCAGATCTGCATCTGGTTCAAGATCGATACCGACCTGCTCAAAATGCTCAGCGCCATCGTGGTCGCCATCTTCCTTGCGGTTCCATATTGGAAAGCAAAATACTTCACCCGCGTTGCGGTAAAGAAAGGCGGCAGCAGCAATGCTTGAGATCAAAAACGTTTACAAGACTTTTAACCCCGGTACGGTCAACCAGAAGGTTGCCCTGAATGATTTGAACCTGACACTGGAGGACGGCGATTTCGTCACCGTAATCGGCGGCAACGGTGCGGGCAAGTCCACCATGCTGAATGCTGTTGCCGGTGTGTGGCCGGTGGATATGGGCAAGATCATTATTGATGGTAAGGATATCACCCGCCTGCCGGAGCACAAGCGCGCCGCTTACATTGGCCGTGTGTTCCAGGACCCCATGATGGGCACGGCAGCGAACATGCAGATCGAGGAAAACCTCGCCCTCGCCGCGCGCCGCGGCAAGCGCCCGGGGCTGCGCTGGAGCTCTCAGGGCGAACAGACCGAGCGCTTTAAGGCGATGTTGAGAGAACTCGACCTGGGGCTAGAGGACCGGATGACCGCGCACGTGGGGTTGCTTTCGGGTGGCCAGCGTCAGGCGGTGACGCTTCTGATGGCTACGCTTGTGCGCCCCGAACTTTTACTGCTTGACGAACACACTGCAGCGCTTGACCCCAAGACTGCGGAAAAAGTGCTGCAGCTCACTGACCGCATCGTCCGTCAGCACAACCTCACCACCCTCATGATCACGCACAATATGCGTGACGCACTGCGCTTTGGAAACCGCCTCATCATGATGCATGCCGGACGCGTGGTGGAAGATATTCCGGGGGACGTGAAAAAGACGCTCGCAGTGCCCGATCTTCTGGATCTCTTTGAAAAGCGGGCCGGTAAGGACGTGGCTGTCGGCGACGCGATGCTGCTGGGGTAAAGAAAAAGCGCAGATCCGTTTTTTGTGGTCCGCGCTTTTTTACTTCTTAATGCTCTTTTTTCAGCTGAAAGATCTTAAGAGTATGCAGATACTTCCAAGCCAAGGCCACAATGACGGGCCCTGAAGCCGCGGAAATTAAGCCCAGAAGCAGAATCATCGAAAGGTTGTTCTTCACAATCGGGATGTTGCCGAAGAGGTACCCGAGGCCGATCAGACCCACGGCCCAGATGACGGCCCCCAGGCCCGAATAAAGTTCAAACCGACCCATGCTCATCTTGGCGGCACCGGCCACAAGCGGCGCAAAGGCACGCACGATCGGCACGAAACGCGCGAGAACAATCGTTTTGCCGCCGTGCTTTTCGTAGAAAACCTGCGTTTTCTGGAGTTTTTTCGCATCAATCCAGCGAATTGACCCGTCGTAGATGCGGTTACCGAGCCAGCGCCCGGTGTGAAAGCCGAGCGTATTGCCGAGGCATGCTCCGAGAATGACCGCAAGCATCAGCCCCCAGGGGCTCATGGTGCCTGCAGCCGCAACGGTCCCCGCCACAAAAAGCAGTGAATCCCCCGGCAGAAACGCCATCACCACAATGCCGGTTTCCAGAAAGAAAATAAGGAACATGGCGGCATAAACAAGCCAGCCGTATTCGGTGGCGAGCGTCACCAGAAAATGATCGGCGTTCGTGAAAAGCTCGGTAACGAGGGAGAGGAAATCCATTGCGCAGACAGGGCGTTTGTTTAATCGAATGCCCGTAATCATACCGTTACGGCTCACGCCTGACGGTACTTTGTTGCACAAAGAAATAAACAGTAGCGGGCACTCTGACCAAGGTATCGAAAGACCGTATCAACCGCTCACACCCGCGCCCGTTTAATCGTCCGAACGAACGTTAAGACTCATCCCTCATGACCACGGAAAACCTAGAAGTGCGCCATATTCACGCACTGCCTGATCAGCTCATCAGCCAAATCGCCGCGGGCGAAGTTATTGAACGCCCGTCGTCGGTCGTTAAAGAACTCGTTGAAAACGCGGTGGACGCGGGTGCCAAAACCGTGCAGGTGCGCCTGGAAGAGGGCGGCATCAAACGGATCAGTGTCACGGATGACGGCTGCGGGATTCCTCCCGAGGAGCTGGGTCTCGCGCTCACGCGTCACGCGACCAGTAAGATCAGTAATCTCCTGGATCTTGAGAAGGTCGCGAGTTTCGGTTTCCGCGGTGAGGCGCTCGCGTCGATTGCCTCGGTGGCTGACGTTACGCTGACAAGCCGTACGGCCGGCATGAGCACCGCGCAGCGCATCACGCCTGCCGGTGAAATTACGGTGGCTCCCGGGGACACCGGCACTACCGTGGAAGTCGAAGACCTCTTTTACAAAACCCCGGCACGCCGTAAGTTTTTAAAGGCGGTGAGAACCGAGAGCGCACACGTTGTGGAACAGATCGAGCGCATGGCGCTTTCAAGCCCCGAGGTTGAATTCCGGGTGACGGTCGACGGTAAAAGCGCCCTGATTCTTCCTGCACAAACGCAGGAAGAACGCATCTTTGCCGTGATGCCCCAGGACTTTAAGGTCAATAGCCGCGCGGTTGCCGCCGAAGGTTTTGACATGCGCATCACGGGGTTTGCCGGGCTGCCGCGCGCGGCCAAAGCCCGCACGGCCGATCAGTACTTTTTCGTAAACGGCCGCTTTGTGAGGGACAAAGTCCTGCAGCACGCGGTGAGAACCGCTTACGCGGACGTCCTGCACGGCGCCGTGCAGCCCCTCTATTGCCTCATGCTTGAAATCAACCCGGTGAAGGTGGACGTCAACGTTCACCCGCAAAAGTCCGAGGTGCGGTTCCGTGACAGCGCGCAGGTGCACAGTTTTGTGAGCCGCGCGATTTCCGAGGCGCTGGCAAGAAGCTGTGAAACCGGGGAGAGCGGTGCATCACTCTTACCGCAGGCAGAGAGCGGAAGTCCTCAGATTAATGAACCGTCGGCCGCCGCCCTGCGCGAAGCCTCTTTCCCGAAAAATTTCCGCGCAAAGACCGGGCAGAGTTTCGGCACGAAGCCCAAGCCCCTGTCCGCTTCGGAGTGGCTTAACGTCTTTGCGACCAAACCGAAAGAAGCGCAGACTGAGAAGCCCGCCGCACCGGCGCCTTTAGAGCGTCCGGCAGCGCCCGTTGTCACTGAGACCACGGCCGCAGACATGCTTACGGTGCCTCAGCAGCAGTCAGTCCCCGAGCCTCCCGCCTACGCCGGGAACGTGCCTTTGGCAATGGACGAACCTCAGGCGGAAAAAGTGCTCCCCCACTACCGGCTCGGCAAGGCCCTGGCGCAGCTTGCGGGGATTTATATCCTCGCTGAAAACGACCGGGGACTCGTGATTGTCGACATGCATGCCGCGCACGAGCGCATCAACTACGAGCGCTTAAAGCGCGAAGCCAAAACATCGATTTCCACGCAGGCGCTCCTGGTCCCTGTGGTCTTTCGGGTGACGGCCGCGGAAATGGCCGCGTTTGAAGAAGCGGGCGACACGCTCACAAAGCTCGGGCTTGAGGTGAGCCGCTCCGGCGAAGACGCGCTTGCGCTGCGCAGTATCCCGGCGGTGTTTGCGGACGGCCGCGCCGATGCCGAGGGGCTCGTTCGGGGCGTGCTGCAGGATCTGGCGGAATTTGGTGTGACGTCCTTAACCGAAGAGCTCCGCAACAAGTGCCTCTCCACCATGGCCTGCCACGGGTCGGTGAGGGCGCACAGGATTCTGACGTTGCCGGAAATGCAGGCGCTTTTGCGGCAGATGGAAATGACGGAGCGGGCGGATCAGTGCAATCACGGGCGACCTACCTGGCGCGAAATCACGATTGAAGAGCTCGACAAGTTTTTCCTGCGGGGTCAGTGATGCAGCCGCGCGCTCTCATGATTCTCGGGCCCACGGCAAGCGGCAAAACCGCGCTTGCCCTGACCCTGGCCCGCAAGCTCCCCGTTGAAATCATTTCGGTTGACTCAGCCCTTATCTACCGCGGCATGGACATAGGCTCGGCCAAACCCACGCGCGAAGAACTTGCCCTCTGTCCGCACCACCTGATTGACATCCGTGAAATCGATGAAAGTTACAGTGCGGCCGACTTTCGTACCGACGCCCTGCGCCTTATTGATGAAATTCACGCGCGCGGTCGGTTTCCCCTTATTGTCGGGGGAACGATGCTTTACGCCAAAGCCTTACGGGAAGGGATTGACGAACTGCCTTCGGCCGACCCCGGGGTAAGGGCTGCCGTCTTAAAAGAGGGCAAAACCTTCGGGTGGCCCGCGATGCACGAAAAACTTGCGGAGGTCGATCCCGTGACCGCCGCGCGGCTCGCGGTTAACGACAGTCAGCGCATCAGCCGGGCGCTGGAGATTTACCGTCAGACGGGGCGGGCGATTTCGGATTATCAAAAGGGGGAGGCTCAACCCGACCCGACGATTGTGACCGTGGGCCTTGTGCCCGGCGACAGAGCGCACCTGCATCGGGTGATCGGCGGGCGTTTTGACGCCATGGTGGCTTCAGGCCTTTTGGATGAAGTTGAGAACCTCATGAAGTCGCCGCGCTTTATCCGGGAGTCCCCGGCCATGCGCTGTGTGGGTTACCGGCAGGCTGTGGATTATCTTCTCGGGGAATGTACGTGGGAAGCGTTTCTCGAGCGCGCCAAGGCCGCAACGCGGCAGCTCGCGAAGCGCCAGATGACGTGGCTGCGCTCGATGAAGGCGGTGACGGTTTTTGATCCGTATGCTGAAGAAGCAGGGGCTCTGGCCGGTAAGCTGATGCAGTTGACGGACGCCGAACGGGGCTGATGCCGGAGAGCTGCTGTGTTTGTGCTTTCGGGTTCTGAATTAACAGAGAGGCAGAGATGAGTTTTACGTATTGGCTTGTGCTTTTGGTTGGGTGCGGTGTTACAGCGTTCGGACTGTATCTCAAGTGGCTTGACAGCAGGGACTCCAGCAAAAAGTAATCACGCAAGAGCCGGCACGGAAAGCAAAAAATTTGTCCGGATTTGTGAAGCAGCGGGATTTCCGGCAGATTAACTGAGCCGTAAGTTGAAGAGCCTTTTCGGCTGATATGACCTGCGGGTGCGAATGTATGTCTGAGTGTATGCCTCGGACTGAGGCAGCAATCTGCAAAACGTCAGACGGTGCGGCGGCTGACGATGAAGACCGTGACGGTTCGAATCCCTGCAACACGGAAGCTCAACGGCTTGCCGGCCGCTACAGCAAAGGATCCGCGGCTGATGTCGGGGTGACTGCAGCGGATAACAAAAAAGCCCTCGGCTTTCGCCAAGGCTTCTTGTCTTCCCGTAAGGGATGAGGAAATGGTGCCGGTGAGAGGAATCGAACATCCGACCTTCGCATTACGAATGCGCTGCTCTACCAGCTGAGCTACACCGGCATTTCCCAAATTGTCTCCGCTTCTTTGCGGCGAACCGCTCTGAATCGGAGTTGCGCATTTTACGGAGATTTTGAAAAAAAGCAAATCGCAAACGCGGCCCGGAAAGCGGCTTTTGGTACTTACGCTTTATCCGGCCGGGCAGCTTCCGAGAGTTTCCAGCGGGGCTTGGCGGAAAACGCCCAGCGGTGAAGCGCCTTGGCGCGCTCTTCGGGTGTCATGGATTGAAGCCTCATCATGCCGGCAACGGCAATCATGGCGCCGTTATCGGTGCAAAGCGCAAGCGGCGGAAAGTACACGCGGCCCTTGAGTTTGGCGGCCGTTTTGATAAGGCCTTCCCGAAGCTGCTTGTTCGCGGAGACGCCGCCCGCGACTACCAGATCCTTGATGCCGGTTTTCTTCATGGCTTTGGCGGCTTTGGCGGTAAGCACCTCAACCACGGCGTCCACAAAGCCACGCGCGAGATTAGAGCGGAAGGTTTCGTCTTTGGGATCCGGGGCCTTCTGCACGGTCGTTAAGACCGCGGTTTTAAGCCCTGCAAAACTTAAGTTGAGGTCCGGCGAGTGCAGCATCGGCCGCGGCAGTTCAATGGCGCTGGGAGTGCCGTTTTCCGCGAGGCGCGACACCGCGGGTCCCCCCGGATAGCATTCGCCCAAAAGCTGCGCGGTCTTATCAAAGGCTTCGCCCGCGGCATCATCAAGCGTCTCCCCGAGAAGCTCATAGTGCCCGAAAGCTGTCACCTTCATAAACTGGGTGTGGCCTCCGGAAACGAGAAGCGCCAAAAACGGAAACTTCGGTTTTTCGGGGCTCAATAGCGCTGAAAGCAGATGGCCTTCCAAGTGATGCACGCCGATTACAGGTACGCCCAGGGCGTAGCCCGCGGCATGCGCAACGGAGGACCCCACCAAAAGGGCGCCGGCAAGCCCCGGCCCTTCAGTGACGGCAATCGCGTCAATGTCTTTTTTTGTGAGGTGCGCGTCAGAAAGCACCTGATCCATCAGGGCAATCGCGCGGCGGATATGGTCGCGGCTAGCGAGTTCCGGCACGACGCCGCCGTAGGCGCGGTGCATGTCAATCTGCGTGTGAATGGCCTGCGCGAGCAGTTCGTGCTTATCGTTAATGAGCGCTGCACCGGTTTCGTCGCAGGAACTTTCAATGCCGAGAACAATCATGGTCTTCTTTGAAAAGCCGTCAAAAAGAAGGAAGTCCCGTATTTTAACGGCGCAAAGCTTTACCGACGCGGCGGACGGGGCGGTGGCGGTGGCGGTGGCGGTGGCGGCGGTGGGGGAGGCGGCGGTGGCATCATCATCGGCGCCCACATCATGCGGTTCATAAAGTAGAAGTCTCGCTCGGCCTGTTCTCTAGCCAATGCGGCCTTAAGTGCCGCCTCTCTCTGCTGCGCCCGGGTGAGCGCATTTTTAAGGTCTGTTTCAAGGCCCGGTGCGTCCTTGGGGCGCTCCAGATGCACGCGAAACGTTGACTGCTCTCCGCAAAGCCGGATGGGGGTGGCGCTCGTTGCTTTTGCACCCGAGGGCCACGTGTAGGTGACGCCGGCAATCGCCGCACAGCCGTCGGCGCCGCGCGCGGCATCGAGCGCATCGTTGTCGTAGGTGACCTGCACGGGCGTGATGCCCGCGGTTGTGCCGTCGGCACGGGTGACACGGGCTCCTTCGATGTCGCTCGTGAATTCCACGACCGTGGAGCAGCCGGTGAGAACAAGGGCGAGGGCGGCAGCGGCCGCTGCTGAAAGTAGTTTCACGACTGTCTCCGGCAGTAAATGGGTCGGAAGATGCTCGGGCATCCTGTTGATTCGATTCTACGCGGGCGGGCTCAGAAGATTTGTGAGTTTGTGAGCAATTTGTTTCCGATTGGTTTCCGGCATCCGGCGGAGCAGCCAGCCCGGATAACACGTCTGAAAGTACAGGTCCCGGGCTGTTTTCGGGCCTGTTTTTAGGTAGTTTTTAGTATTTTTGAGAGGCGAAAAACTCCTGCGGACACTGAATGTTTGCGCGCTTTGCGCCTAAAGTGCATACTGCGGAGACGGCCTTCTGAAACTCCCTTGGCGCAAGCCTCAGTTTGCGTTCCCGAAAAAAGCGGACATTCTCGGAGTGACCGCCGAATTAACCCAACAAAAAACAAGAAAACCCCATGGCAAAAACACTGTACGACAAACTTTGGGATGAACATGTCGTTGACTGTGAAGACGACGGCACAACGACGCTTTACATTGACCGCCACCTGATGCACGAGGTCACAAGTCCCCAGGCCTTTGAAGGCCTGCGCCTGGCAAACCGCAAACCCTGGCGTATTTCTTCGATCGTGGCAACGGCCGATCACAATACGCCCACCACGGGGTGGGAGAAGGGCATGGACGGCATCACCGATCCGATTGCGCGCCTTCAGGTGGAAACGCTTGACAAGAACATTCACACGTACGGCTGTGCCGCCTACTTCCCCTTCATGGATAAGGGCCAGGGCATCATTCACGTCATGGGGCCCGAGGAGGGCGCGACGCTCCCCGGCATGACCGTGGTGTGCGGCGACAGCCACACGTCCACCCACGGCGCCTGCGCGGCGCTCGCGTTCGGGATCGGCACCTCGGAAGTCGAGCACGTGCTTGCCACCCAGACGCTTCTTACGAAGAAAAACCGCAACATGCTCGTGCGCGTGGAAGGTAAGCTCGGCGCGGGCATCACCGGTAAGGACGTTGCGCTTGCCGTCATCGGCAAAATCGGTACCGCAGGCGGCACGGGCTGCACGATTGAATTTGCCGGCAGCGCCATCCGCTCGCTTTCGATGGAAGAGCGCATGACGCTTTGCAATATGGCGATTGAAGCCGGTGCCCGAAGCGGCCTTGTTGCCGTCGATGAAAAGACGATTGAATACATGCGCGGCAAACCGCTTGCGCCCACGGGCGAAGATTGGGACAAGGCCGTTAGCTACTGGAAGACCCTCGTGAGTGACGCAGACGCCCACTTTGACGTCGTCGTTGAAATGAAGGCCGAAGACATCCGCCCGATGGTCACGTGGGGGACGTCGCCTGAGATGGTCACCTCAATTGACGGCGTGGTGCCCGATCCCAAGGACCAGCCCGATCCAGTGAAGCGCGAAGGCTGGGAGCGGGCCCTTAAATACATGGACTTAAAGCCCGGCACCAAGATCACCGACATTGCGCCGGACCATGTCTTTATCGGTTCCTGCACCAATTCCCGCATTGAAGACCTCAGAATGGCCGCCGCGGTTGTCGCCAAACTCGGCCGCAACGTCGCGCCGGGCGTGAGGCAGGCTCTCGTTGTGCCGGGCTCGGGCCTTGTGCGCCTGCAGGCAGAAAAAGAAGGGCTTGATCAGATCTTTAAGAAGGCCGGTTTTGAGTGGCGTGAACCGGGCTGCTCGATGTGCCTTGCGATGAACGCCGACCGCCTCAATCCCGGGGACCGCTGCGCCTCAACCTCCAACCGCAACTTTGAGGGCCGTCAGGGTAAGGGCGGAAGAACGCATCTGGTGAGTCCCGCCATGGCAGCCGCCGCGGCGGTGATGGGCCACTTCGTGGACGTGAGTAAACTCTTTTAAGCCCCGGTAAGGATACGATTCATCATGGAAAAATTTACGACTCTCACGGGGCTTGTGGTTCCGCTTGACCGCAGCAACGTTGATAC
>OMAQ01000721.1_pt1 | contig 17084 bp, 9 predicted proteins | sample 1673461 | NCBI WGS metagenome assembly OMAQ01 (sample SAMEA103958112, study PRJEB25191) | human gut metagenome | biome: human-associated habitat [ENVO:00009003]; feature: intestine environment [ENVO:2100002]; material: feces | place: Germany | collected 2013/2015
CTTCGATGGCGACCAGATGGCCGTTCACCTCCCGTTGAGCAATGAGGCCGTGCTTGAGGCGCAAATCCTTATGCTCCAGAGCCACAACATCCTTAATCCTGCCAATGGTGCTCCTGTCACCGTTCCTTCACAGGATATGGTGCTCGGTCTTTATTATATCACGAAGATTCGTCCTGGCGCCAAGGGCGAGGGCTTGATGTTCTATGGCCCAGAGGAGGCAATCATCGCCTTCAACGAGAAGCGTTGCGCAGAGCACGCGCTCGTGAAGTGCATGGTCGACGACATCGACGAGAACGGAAAGCCAATCCGTCACATTGTAGAGACCTCAGTCGGTCGTATCATTGTCAACGAGATCATTCCTAAGGAGCTTGGCTTCTTCAATGGCATCATTTCAAAGAAGTCTCTTCGTAGCCTTATCTCCGTCGTTATCAAGAAGGTGGGTATGGCAAGGGCATGCTCGTTCCTTGATGGTATCAAGAACCTTGGCTACAAGATGTCTTATCTCGCCGGTCTTTCGTTCAACTTGGATGACATCATCGTGCCACCAGAGAAGGCAGACATCGTGAAGAAGGGACAGGACGAGGTTGACGAGGTGACTGCCAACTTCGATATGGGTCTTATCACTGATAAGGAGCGTTACAACCAGGTTATTGACGCGTGGACACACGTAAACGACAACTTGAAGAAGGCCGTGATGAAACACATGACCGAGGCCGACCAAGGCTTCAACGCCGTGTTCATGATGCTTGACTCTGGTGCCCGTGGTAGTGCCGACCAGATTGCCCAGCTCGCAGGAATGCGCGGACTTATGGCCAAGCCTCAGAAGGCTGGTGCCGAGGGCAACTCCATCATTGAGAACCCTATCCTTAACAACTTGAAGGAAGGCATGTCGGTGCAGGAGTACTTCATCGCTTCGCATGGTGCCCGTAAGGGTCTTGCCGACACCGCCATGAAGACCGCTGACGCCGGATACCTTACACGTCGTCTTGTAGACGTCTCACATGATGTGATTATCAACGAGGACGATTGTGGAACTCTCCGTGGTCTTGAGTGCCGTGCCTTGAAGGATGGCGATGATATCATCTCCACTTTGGGCGAGCGTATCCTTGGCCGTGTGTCTGTCCACGACGTCGTTAACCCTCATACCAATGAGATTATCGTCAAGTCGGGTGAGGAAATCACCGAAGACAAGGCCGACGCTATCGAGAAGGCTGGCATTGAGATGGTTGAGATTCGCTCGGTGCTCACCTGCGAAAGCAAGAAGGGCGTGTGCCGCAAGTGCTATGGTCGCAACTTGGCCACGTCGAAGATGGTTCAACTCGGTGAGGCTGTCGGTGTCATTGCCGCACAGGCCATTGGTGAGCCTGGTACACAGCTTACTCTCCGTACCTTCCACTCAGGTGGTGTGGCAGAGAATGCCGCGGCCAACGCGAGCATCAAGTCTAAATACGACGCAATACTGAAGTTTGACGGATTGCGCACAGTTGAGTTCATTGATAAGAGCGGTGATCAGGACGTCGATTGCCAGATGGTTGTCAGCCGTCTTGCAGAGGTCCAGTTCATTGATCCTAACACGGAAGTCGTCCTCGCTACACTTAACGTGCCTTACGGCTCATCTTTGTTCTTCAAGGATGGCGACGTGGTGAAGAAAGACGATGTCATCTGCCGTTGGGACCCGTTCAACGCTGTCATCGTTTCCGAGTACGCCGGTACACTTCGTTTCCATAACGTCGCTGAGGGTCAGACCTACAAGGCTGAGACCGACGAGACGTCTGGTATGACCGAGCGCATCATCATTGAGTCGAAAGACCACAATATAGTTCCTACGGTTGACGTGGAGGATGAGAATGGCCAGGTCATCGGTACATACAACTTCCCGGTGGGCGGTCACATTGCCAACATCGAGGATGGTCAGAAGATTACCACTGGTGAGACTCTTGTCCGCATTCCTCGTTCCGTGTTCAACGCTGGTGGTATCACCGGTGGTCTGCCTCGTGTGCAAGAGCTCTTCGAGGCGCGTAATCCCTCAAGCCCGGCGGTAGTGTCCGAGATTGATGGTGAGGTGACCATGGGCAAGCTGAAGCGTGGTAACCGTGAGATCATCATCACGTCGAAGGGCGGCGAGCAGCGCAAGTATCTTGTGCCTCTGTCAAGGCAGATCCTTGTTCAGGAGCATGATGCCGTGCGTGCCGGAACGGCACTTTCCGATGGTGAGATCACGCCGGCCGACATCCTCGCCATTGAGGGCCCGACAGCCGTGCAAGAGTATATCGTCAACGAGGTGCAGAACGTCTATCGCCTTCAGGGTGTGAAGATCAACGACAAGCACTTTGAGATTATCGTTCGCCAGATGATGCGCAAGGTGCGCATCGACGACCCGGGCGATACTTGCTTCCTCGAGCAGGAACTCGTTGACAAGCTCGACTTCGCCGATGAGAATGATCGCATCTGGGGCAAGAAACTTGTCATCGACGCCGGCGACAGCGATGTCCTTTCAAAGGGCCAGATTGTCTCAGCCCGCAAGTTGCGCGACGAGAATTCAAGCCTCAAGCGCCGCAACCTCAAGACCGTACAGGTTCGCGATGCAGTGCCTGCGACATCTACCCAGATTCTGCAAGGTATCACGCGCGCCGCTCTCGGTACCAAGAGCTTCATGAGTGCCGCTTCCTTCCAGGAGACAACCAAGGTGCTTTGCGAGGCTGCCATCCGCGGTAAGGTGGACAACCTTGAGGGCATGAAGGAGAACGTGATTTGCGGTCACCTTATCCCAGCTGGTACAGGTATGCGCCAGTTCGACAAGATTATTGTCGGCTCAAAGGAAGACTACGATCGCATTCAAGCCAACAAGAAGAATGTTCTCGATTACTCTCAGCAGAAAGACGCTGAGAACTAATCGAAAGATATAATCAGAAGAAAGGGTTGTCACAATTTACGTGTGACAGCCCTTTTTCTTTCATGTTTTCTTTGTTGAATGAAACAAAATGTATATCTTTGCAATAAGATAAGCTGCGGCTCGGCAATTGAAGCAAGCTTCATTGCTCTCGCTCTTGCATTATCTTTGCAATAAGAAACATGAATATTTTAACCCAAACCTTATAAAATAATTAATACTATGGCTGACAACAAGAACGAACAGCAAAATCAAGTACAAATACAACTGAAGCCCGAGGTGGCTGATGGACAGTATGCCAACCTTGCCATGATTAACCATTCAAGCTCGGAGTTCGTAATCGACTTCGCGCACATGCTTCCCATTGCGCCTCCACAGATTTTCTCTCGCGTCATAATGGCCCCAGAGCATGCAAAGCGTTTGCTCTTTGCCTTGCAAGAAAATCTTCTTCGCTATGAGAAGGAGTTTGGCGAGATTAAGTTGCCTACGGCTCCTCAGGAGCCACAAGGCGATGGCCGCACAGCTATGCCTTTCGGCACTGGCAACGCTTAATGTCTTGTTTGAGATTTGAATTTTACCATAAAGGGATGCTTCGCAATGAAGTATCCCTTTGCTTATTAATGGTCTATGCTGATTCGTGTGATCGTTTAGATTCTTTGCAAAACTTGAATATTTTTTACGTTTTTCTTTTGCGGTATTAAACCATTTTTATATCTTTGCAAGCAATTTTACGATAAAAAACATTTGGCGTTATTGCCGGTTGCAGAATCGAACTTTCATAAAAGCGTATATTAACACATTTTTTTTTACTTATGGTTAAACACATGAAGACAAACTCCATGGGTGTATGCTTGAGTCGTAGACTTGTCTCGCGGGGGATGCACGGTCTTGTTTTGGGATGTGCCATGGCCTCTCTGTTCCTATTGGACGGGGTGGAATCGCGAGCCCAAAGCACCAACGGAATCCAACAGTCGCAGCCTACCCCCAAAAGGACAGGTCTATCGCGGCGTAGTAGTCGACGACGAGGATTTGCCCCTGCTTGGCGTGAGTGTCAAGGACAGTCACGGCAAGACCATCACCTTGACCGACCAGACCGGCGAGTTCCGCGTGATGTTGCCCGAAGGCCAAACCACGCTCACCTTCACCTATGTGGGCATGAAGACGCAGAAGGTTCGCATGTCCTCCGGCAAGAAAAACGTGATTCGCCTGCAGGCCGACGCCAACTCCATCGGCGAGACCGTCGTCACGGGTATCTATTCGCGCAAGAAGGAGAGCTTCACGGGTTCGGCTGCATCCTATCGCAGCGAGGACCTCAAGCAGATAGGCAACCAGAACGTGCTGCAGAGCCTTTCCGCCCTTGACCCGTCGTTTGTCATCATGGAGAACAACCTGGCCGGTTCTGACCCGAATGCCAAGCTCAACATCAACATCAACGGTACGACGAGCATCAACGGCCTTTCCGACAAGTACGGCAACGATCCCGACCAGCCGCTTTTCATCCTTGACGGTTTCGAGACGACCCTCCAGCGCATATCCGACATGAGCATGGACCGCATAGAGAGCATCACCATCCTCAAGGATGCCGCGTCTACAGCCATCTACGGTTCGAAGGCAGCCAACGGCGTTGTAGTAGTAGAGACAAAGAAGCCAGAGGCAGGCAAGCTGCGTTTCACTTACAACGGTAGCTACAATGTGAGCTGGGCAGACTTGAGCGACTACAATCTCATGAACGCGGCTGAGAAGCTTCAGTTTGAGAAACTCTCAGGCTATTATGGCTCGCTCGACGCCAATGGCGAGATACTCGACGACCTTAACCGTGCTACATATTATAATAGATACAAGAATGTAGTGGCAGGACTCGATTCCTACTGGATGAGTGAGCCGCTGCGCACAGGATTCTCTCACGACCATAGCTTCAATGCCGAGGGCGGTGATTCTGCCTTCCGTTATGGTCTGACCATGCGCTATCGTGACAATGGTGGTGTGATGAAGAACTCTGACCGCCAGAACATCGATGGCTCTGTAGACCTTTCTTATCGTATCGACAAATTCAACTTCAGCAACCAGACAAACATCTATTACACCAAGACCGACAACAACACCGTGGCCTTCAGCCAGTTTGCCCAGGCCAACCCTTATTATTCTAAGCGTGATGCCGATGGCGAAGTATATAAGGTACTTGAAAGCTATGAGACCATCAACGGCACTCAGTATGTCTACAACCCGCTGTGGAACTTCCAGCAGAAGAGCTTCAACCGCGGCGACGAGCTTCAGTTCAACAACAACTTCAACGTGGAGTATCGCCCGATAGCCGCCTTGCGCCTCAACGCGCGATTGGGTTTCACGACCACGCGCGGCAAGTCTGAAGTGTTCCGCTCGCCTTACGACACCTCGTTTGCAGCAACCGAGGAGGTGAACCGTGGCAACTACACACGCTCCGACAACAACAATACAAGTTGGGACGGAAGCTTTATTGCAAGCTATGGCGGTATGACCGGACGTCACACCTACAACCTCGTAGGCGGTGCACAGCTGTCAGAGCGCAACGCTACAAGCGCATCCAACACTACACGTGGCTATATCAGCGACAAGTTCTGGAATCCTAACTTCTCTAATGGCTATGCCGAGAACAGCCGTCCGTCGTCATCAATTACCAAGACACGCTCAGCCAGCTTCTATTTCAACGGCAACTATGCCTACGACATGCGCTATCTGCTCGACTTCAACGCCCGTACAGACGGTGCTTCGGTATATGGTATCAACAATCCGTTCTCAACCACCTACTCGGTAGGTGTGGCATGGAACATCCATAACGAGCACTTCTTCAAGCGCAACAAGTATGTGAACAACCTCAAGGTGCGTTATACATTCGGAAATCCAGGCAACCAGAATGTCGACGCTAAGCTTGCCAACAATGTTTACAATTACTACACCAGTTATCCCAACCCGTTTGGTCTTGCAGCTATGGTTTCGAAGTGGGGCAACAACGACCTGAAGTGGAAGCGCACGCAGACACACAACTTCGGTTTGAACGCACTTATGTTCAACAATCGCCTGTCGCTCACTCTCGACTACAACATCCGCAAGTCCGACCCTGAACTCATCTCGGTAGAGCAGCCAACATCTACAGGTGTATCGTCTATACCTATGAACATCGGTGCTACCGACAACCGTAGCTTCACCATAACCGTTGGTCTTGATGTCATCAAGCGCAAGGACTTCATATGGCGTTTGACAGCCAATATGCTGCACACCACAACCAAGTACTACAACATCGGCAATACACTTGAAAAACTCAATGCTGACGGCCGTGCCTCGCAGTCGCTCATACGCTACTACGACGGAGCCAGCACCACAGCATTGTGGGCAGTACGCTCACTTGGTATCGACCCGATGAGCGGTAATGAGATATTCCTCTACAAGGACGGTTCGTATTCGTACAAGTGGGATTCCAATCAGGAAGTCAAGGTTGGCGATACAACACCTGATGCACAGGGCAATTTCGGCACAACAGTACGTTGGAAGGGATTCTCATTGGGCATGAACTTCCAGTATCGCATTGGCGGACAGACAACGCTCAGCACACTGCTGTCAAAGGTAGAGAACATCAGCAACGAAGCTATAAAGTACAATCAGGACCGCCGTGCTTTGCACGACCGTTGGCAGAAGCCGGGCGACCGTGCTAAGTTCAAGCGCATCAACGACACCTCGACAACCAACATGTCAACCCGCTTCATCGCTACAGAGAACACGCTACAGTGTACCAGTATCTCGCTTGGCTATGAGGACACCACATCGCAGTGGCTCAAGATTGTTGGTCTGTCATCGTTCTACTGCCGCTTGTACACCAACAACATATTCCGTCTCTCTACCATCAAGGAAGAGCGCGGTCTTGACTATCCGTTCTCAAGAAGCGTTTCGGCTTCCATCGGACTGAGATTCTAATCAACCAGTTATTTCCCAATCAAGTGTAATTAGCAATGAAATTATCAAAGATATTCAAACTCGGTATCGTGTCGATGGCGTTTGTCGCCACTGCCACGTCGTGCAACGACTGGTTGCAGGTAGACACCGAAGACTCAATCATGGAAGGCTTGCTGTTTGAAAACGACGAGGGCTACATGTCGGCGCTCAACGGCATCTATTCGAAGATGAATGAGCTATACGGCTCTACACTCTCCATGGGTATGCTTGATGTCATGGCACAATATTATAATGTTGAGGCCAACACCAACCATTCATTCTACAATTCAGCCGCATTCAAGTACGACCAGGCAGGCTTCAAGAGTACGTCCAATTCGGTATGGACATCGCTCTATCTGTACATAGCCGACATCAACACTTTGCTCAGCCACTGTGATGATTCCGATTCAAAGCTCTCCAAGCTCTATCGTCCGTATGTCAAGGGCGAGGCTTTGGCTTTGCGTGCTTTCTTCCATTTCGACCTGCTGCGTCTCTATGGTCCGATATATTCGGCAGAAACTGAGAATACCATTGTAATGCCTTATCAGGAGACAACGTCGAAAGAGATACAGCCGTTGCTTTCTGCCAAGGATGTGGCAGCTAAGATAATGCGCGACCTCAACGAAGCAGAGGAGTTGCTTAAGGACGACCGTATACGCAAGGATGGTGTGATGAACGGCGACTCTGACGATCCTAACGACAAGACAGCATTCCGCTATCGCAACTTCCGCTTCAACTACTATGCTGTTAAGGCACTTAAGGCTCGCCTCTATCTGTGGCTTGGCGACAAGGAGAATGCTTACAACGAGGCTACTTCTATCATCAAGCTCAATAAGGAGGAGGGCGTATTCCCATGGACAAAGAAGAACGCTGTGACCAGTACAAGCAATCCCGATCTTGTATTCTCGTCAGAAGTGATATTCTCGCTCTACAATCAGAGCCGCAAGACCCTATACGACGGAATGTTCAGTTCGAAGGGCGAAGTCAACAACATGCTTGTATTCAAGGGCTCGTCTATGGAGGACGGCAACCTCTTCTCTAAGCTCACCTACTTCTACGACGACTTCGGCGACCTTCGTCGCAACAACCAGTGGTCGGTAGAGACCATCAAGGTGAAGAGCGACAAGGAAGGCGAGGAAGACAAGAAGCAAGACATTCTGTGCTTCAATAAGTATAAGGATGTGCAGGCTTCGTCGTTCCGATATATGATTCCGCTCATACGTCTCAGCGAGGTATACCTCATTGCAGCCGAATGTGCCAAGACCAATGAGGAAGCATTGGGATACATCAATGATATCCGTACGGCACGCAACTGTGTCAAGCTCGAACTCAAGGACGGTCAGGGCGACGACGCTGTCCAGGATTATATCTATCGCGAGTTTATGCGTGAGGAGATAGGCGAGGGCCAGATGTACTTCTTCTACAAGCGCAAGGCCATGAAGCAGATGATGTCGGGCACCGAGTTCGGACAGGAAGGTTCTTATTGGAATCCTGAGGACAAGCCGCTTGAGGGTCAGTACAAGATGGATGTTAACAAATACGTATGGCCATTGCCTGAGGTTGAGGCCAACAAACGCTTACTTTCTAAATAAGGAGGACAAACAATGAAGAAGATATATTCAATACTGATGCTGACCATGGCTCTCTTCTCTCTTACCGGTTGCGAAAAGGAGCTGATGGACTACGAGGGCAAGGATTGTCTGTATTTCGATGTGCGTCGTGGTGCATCGTGGATAGAGCCCGACCTTTGGGCGCACTGGAACTATTCGGAGGTGACATTCGGCAATATTCTTTCCAATGATACCACCATTGCCGTCAAGATTTCGGCAACAGGAGCTGCCAAGGACTTCGACCGCTCGTTCCAGGTCATAGTCACCAAGGACAGCACCGACCTTCAGGAGGGTGTAGAGTATGAGCCGCTGAAGCCAGAGTATACCATCAAGGCTGGCCAGACCCACACCTTCGTCGACGTGACCTTCCACCGCACGGCGCGCATGACCAACGACACGCTGAGGTTCCAGCTGCAAATAGTGCCAAACGAGCATTTCCATACCATGTTCGACGACTACAAGGACTATCCCGGCCCCTATGAGGAATCGCAGCCCAAGGTGGAGTTCAACTTCAACCACGACGCCCGCTTCCACAACATGTTTGTCGACGACGTGCTCATACAGCCAGATGGATGGATGGGCTCCGACGCCGGCGGCGGACTGTTCGGCAAGTTCTCCGACGTGAAATTCAGGTTCATGATGCAGGTCTCCGGCACCACCATCTTCGACTATACTCGCGAGAAGATGTCATCGGCACGTGCCACAGCCATCGGTCAGCAGGTAGCTGAGGAACTGGTGCGTCGCGCCCGTGCCAAGGACCCCGTAATCGATAAGGACGGCACTATGATGTGGGTGATGGCTGTGCAGAGCGGCAAGTATGGCAAGGATGCATGGTCACCGTTCACCAAACCAGAAGATTATCTAAAGAAACATGAAAATGACAAATAATATGAAAAAGACATATTGCTTACTATACATGCTTGGTTTGCTGGTTTTCACGTCGTGTGTCGACGATGAGGGCAACAACAACATGAGCGATGTTAATGAGGCCAAGATAGAAGGCATTGAAGACAGCTACTACAAGGTGGCAGACATGGAGAACCTTGAGATACCTGTCAAGGTGACCGGTACACTCTCGGGCGACGACCAGAACAGCTTCGACTATATGTGGTATCTGTGTGCTAAGGACATTGGTGGTACGCAGCACTCTCACACGGTTATAAGCAACGAGAAAGACCTGTCTTATCCTCTCACGAATATTCGTCCTGGCACTTATAGCATCTACTTCCGTGCCACCGACAAGGCCACCAAGCTCATCTACGAGAAGAACTGCCTGCTTAAGGTAATCAGCCCTTACGTACGTGGATTCTATCTGTATGGCGATAAGGAGGATGGCACTGTAGGCATCGACTTTGTCAGTATGCTTGAGGAGCGCGACACCACCGTCATAGCCGACATGTTCGAAAATACCCGTGGCATCAAGCATGCCAAGAATCTATTCTTTACGGGATGTACAGGAATGGGAGCTGACAAGGCCAACTTGGAGTACCTATATGCCGTAACCGACGACGGATCCTATCCGCTCACACACTCCTCGTCCGAGTCGAAGATAGCATTTGCCGAAACCGACTTCAACGAAATGGCATGGCCCACCATCAGCACTATAAAGAAGCCGCTGAAGGTGCTCGACATATGGCCCCACGCCTATGGCTCTGGCAACAATATGCGCTCGCGCACTTCGCGCTATGTCCTGACCGACCAAGCCATGTTCTTCGGTTCGCTCTATCAGGGCGAGAGCTATGGCAACCCTGCCAACTGTTATGTGCAGGGCGATGACAAACTGGTAGAGCTTGCGCCTTACGGATTCTATCCCGACAACTCGAGCTATACAAGTACAGTGTACTTATTCGACCGCACCAACCACAAGTTTGTAAAACTTGCCAACACCTACAGTGCCAACACCAATCTGGCAAAAATCACCGATACTAAGGAGGGTGCCTTCTGGCTTGACCAGACCGAGTATACCCCCGTGCGCGACCTCGTATACGGTGAGAACGGCAAGGGCAACAACGGAGCCTCGTATGCACTGATGAACGATGCCGACGGCAAGTACTATGTATACATATTCCGTGCCGCCAGTGCCTATCAATTCGTGAAGATGACATCCAAGAACATCGACCTCAGCGTAGCCACCGACTTCACCAAGGCAAGCCACTATGCCTTCTACTCTAATCAGTACGTGATACTCTACTCGGTAGGTAAAGACCTTTGGGCTTACAACTACAACTCGAACAAGGCACAGAAGCTTAAGACTTTCGATGGCGAGATTACCTACATGGCGTTCGATGTCCACTCCGACGACAATCCCGACGACATCATTGTAGCCACGTGGTCGGACGCAGAGAAGGGCATCGTATACAAATACGAAATGGAGGACAGCCCCAACGAACTTAAGATTAACGAGAAGGAGTATGCCACAAAGAACTATCCTTGGAAGACCAACCTGAAGGTGGTGAAGGTGGAATATCGCAACTGCTCTGACTAAACCATACAAACAAGAATCTATAACAGAATATGAACATAGCAAAACTAATGGCAAGCCTGCTCATCGGGCTTTGCACATTGCCTGCCGCAGCACAGACCGACTTCCGACATATATCGTTCGATGAAGCGCTACAGGCAGCCAAGAAGGAGAAGAAACATGTATTCATCGACTTCTATACCGACTGGTGCGGACCATGCAAGCGAATGTCGCGCGAGGTGTTCCCACAGAAGAGTGTGGGCGACTTTATGAATGCACGTTTCGTGTGCTTGAAACTCAACGCCGAGAAGGAAGGCGTTGAGTTGGCAAAGAAATATGGAGTAAAGGCTTATCCTACATATTATGTGATAGACGCTCAAGGCAAGCAGCTCATGACTGCAAGCGGCTCGATGCCTCCCGACGATTTCATAGCCAAGATAGAGTCGGGGCTCAATCCCGACCATTCGCCTGAGCGTATGAAGCAGTTGTATGCCGAGGGCAAGCGCACCCCTGACCTTATCAACAACTATGCGCTCTACCTTATGGAGCAGCGTAAGGAGGCAGAGGGCTTCAAGGTGATTGACGACTACTTCAACAGCCTCTCCGACAAGAAGCGACTCAGCGCCGACAATGCCTTCCTCTTCACACGCTACACTCTCAATCTTGACAACGACCGTGCACGCTTCATGGTGGCAAATCACGACCGCTTCGACAAGAAGGTGCAGGAGGCTATATACACACGCATACAGAATCTGTATCACAACGCTCTCACTACCTACTTCTCGGGCTATCAGATGCGCGAGAAGAAGTATAAGGAGTCGGACTATCAGAAGCTTAAGAGCGAGATGCTTGCCATGCATCTCGACCAGAAGTATGAGTATGCGCCGATGTTCCGCCTCATAGAGAGTCGCGTAGCTGATGACGACAATACCTTCCTCAACAACTGCGACCGCGAGTATGACAATCTGAACCCTCGCGACCGCACGTTGCTCATCCTCAATCTCACACGCCTCATTGAGCCTAAAGACCAGGCTATGAAGCAGAAGCTCTCTACCTTCATCCGCTCGCGTCTTGCCAAGATGGACGGCAACACCATCTCGCTTGCCGGGCGTTTGCTCGACAGCATAGAGGCAAAAGACTGAATCGCGCGCTATCGGTCATGCGCCATGCGCGTGGACTGAAAGAAACAAAAGACGGCAAGAAGGATGATTGATTCCTCTTGCCGTCTTTTGTTTATAACCAAGTGTACTATGCTTATCGCCTGCTTGTCAAGGCTTGCTTGCCAGTGCTTATCGTGGATATGATGTTGGAGCCAAAGCTGCGGCTCGCGCCTGTCGTGGCCCTCGTGGCCTTCTTTGCCTCGTTGTTCTTCACGGGGCTGAGGTTTATGTAAATCATGTCCTTGTTGTTAGTGCCAATCATGTAGCCTTGGAAGCATTTGTTCTCTTCCAGCCAGAAGCCGTGCTCCTTTGCCGAGGCGTCCATGACGAAAGTGGTCATGTTTTGCGTGAGATACTTGATGTATATGTCGCCCGTCTTTTCCTCTATGTACCAGTTGAATTTCAGAGGCGCGTTTTGCTTGTCCACGTTGCCTTTGCTGTCGAGCGTGTAGTCTATCTCCGTGCCTGTGCCCTTTATGGCGTTGCTGTTGTTTCTCACGAAAGTCATGTTGGCATAGAAGGAGCTTTGCTCCCCGGTGTCGCCGTTGGTGTATGTCATCTTGCCGTCCCATTCGCCTTGCAGCACCTCGGCCTCGTCTATCACCGAGCTTCCGCTGTTGTCGCCGCCCTGGTTGTAGTCGTTGTCGTTCCATCCCCAGTTGCTGCCGTCGTAGTCGTACCACCACGGCTCGTTGTCGCCATACCAGTACCAAGGGTCATCGTCGCAGCTCGTGAAAAGCGTAGGTACCGCCATCATTATCGCCGCTGCCATAAGGATAAGATTCTTTTTCATAGCGTTGTCTTTTTTTTATGTTTCTTTCTGTTTGCAAAGATATACAGAGTTGACGTATTCAAAGGTATGTTTTTCCTATTGCTTTTGGGAAAATCCCTAAAAATACTTAGGCTATTAATCTAATGTGGCATTTTTTTTGTAAGTTTGCAACCACAAACACTAAAACAAGACAAAAAAGGAAATAAAGAAAATGAGAACCGTTTATGAATTCTCCGTGAAAGATCGCAAAGGCAAGGACGTATCTCTACGGGAGTATGCTAATGAAGTGTTGCTTATCGTCAACACCGCCACTAAATGCGGATTCACGCCACAATATGAAGAGCTTGAGAAACTTTACGAGAAGTATCATGCCCAAGGCTTTGAGATTCTCGACTTCCCTTGCAACCAGTTTGCCCAGCAGGCCCCAGGCACGGATGAGAGCATCCATGAGTTTTGCAAGCTCACCTATGGCACGGAGTTCCCACAGTTCAAGAAGATAAAGGTCAACGGCGACGATGCCGCGCCTCTCTATAAGTTCCTCAAGGAGCAGAAAGGCTTCGCCGGCTGGGACGAGACGCATCCCATCTATCCCATCCTGGAGAAGATGCTTTCGGAGGCCGACCCCGACTATAAGCAGAAAGCCGACATCAAGTGGAACTTCACCAAGTTCCTCGTCAACAGGAAAGGCCAAGTGGTGAAACGTTACGAGCCGACAGAGAAGATAGAGCATATAGTGAGCGACATTGAGGAGCTGCTGAAATAAAAACCATTCATCCCCAATCCCTACATCCTTATTTTATGGAAAGAACAAAGTGTCTTATCATAGGCAGTGGCCCGGCTGGTTACACCGCGGCCATATATGCCGGGCGAGCCAACCTCAAGCCTGTGGAATACGCGGGCTTGCAAGTGGGAGGACAGCTCACCCAGACCACTATCGTCGAGAATTTCCCCGGTTATCCTGATGGCGTCGACGCCAACCAGATGATGATGGAGCTTCGTCAGCAGGCGGAGCGTTTCGGGGCCGACGTGCGCGACGGAATAGTCACCGACGTCGACTTCTCCAAGAAGCCTTACGTCGTGACCATCGACAATGGCTCACAGGTTGAGGCCGACACCATCATCGTGGCGACGGGAGCCTCGGCCAAGTACCTCGGACTGCCCGATGAGAAGAAATACAACGGGCAGGGCGTCTCGGCCTGCGCCACGTGCGACGGCTTCTTCTATCGCAAGAAGGTGGTGGCCGTCGTGGGCGGTGGCGACACGGCTTGCGAGGAGGCCAACTATCTCGCGCAGCTGGCAAGCAAGGTCTACATGATTGTTCGCAAGCCTTATCTCCGTGCCTCCGACATCATGAAGCGCCGCGTGGAGGACAATCCGAAGATAGAGATTCTCTATGAGACCAACACCCTTGGCCTGTATGGTGAGAATGGGGTAGAGGGCGCTCACCTCGTTTGTAGGAAGGGCGAGGCCGACGAGAAGAAATACGACTTGCCTATCGATGGCTTCTTCCTTGCCATTGGCCACAAACCCAATACCGACATCTTCCGTGGCAAGCTCGACATGGACGGCGTGGGCTATATCAAGACCGAGGGCGACACGCCACGCACGAGCGTGGAGTTCGCCGCCGGCGATTGCGCCGACCCCAATTACCGTCAGGCCATTGTCGCCGCCGGCAGTGGTTGCAAGGCTGCAATGGAGGCCGAAAGATATTTGGCGAAATAGTTTACCTATATATAATATAATGTGTAAGCAAGCCCATTGGCGGCGTCAAGCTTCATCGTGCTTGGCGTGCCAATGGGCTTGTTGCCGTGATGTGCGTTTGCTGGGCCTGATGAAGGCAAGCGCAACTCTTTTAACAGGTTTGAAAAGAAAATTTCATGCTTGCGTATATAAGATTGGATTATTTTAAGTAATTTTGCAACGTATTTAAGGTAAGAAGGACTTTTGCTCCTAAATAAGTATTAGTTTTTTTAATTTTTTTTCATCTTATGCAGAAAAGACTGCTATTCCTGTTCATGCTGTTGGTCGGTTTTACAACAGCAATGATGGCGCAGATCACTACTTCCGGCATGAGTGGTAAGGTTACCGCTGATGGCGAGGATGTTATCGGAGCCACAATTGAGGTCGTTCACGTGCCTTCTGGCACGAAGTATCAGGCCGTGACCAACGCTAAGGGCATGTATGCCATCAACGGTATGCGTCCCGGTGGCCCCTATCGTGTGAATGTCAGCTACATTGGATACCAATCCAAGAGCTTCGACAACGTGAGCCTCCAGCTCGGACAGACCTACAATCTTAATGTCGGGCTCCTCGAGGACGCGCAGCAGCTTGGCGAGGTCGTCGTCAGTGCCAAGGCAACCAAGTTTACCACAGAAAAGACTGGTGCCTCGACCAACATCGACAACCAGATGTTGCAAAACATGCCTTCAGTGAGCCATAGCATTACCGACTACACCCGCCTTTCACCTTATGGCGGCAACGGCATGAGTTTCGCCGGAGCAGACGGCCGTACTGCCAACTTCACGGTTGACGGTGCCGACTTCAACAACAACTTTGGTCTTAGCTCAAATCTCCCTGGCGGCGGCAGCCCTATATCTATCGATGCCATCGAGGAGATGCAGGTCGTGATTTCCCCATTCGACGTTCGCCAGACCAACTTCGTAGGCGGTGGCTTGAACGCCATCACCAAGTCGGGTACCAACACCTTCCGTGGCACGGCTTATGTCTATCACCAGAACGAGCAGATGCGTGGCGACGCCGTGGATGGTGAGCAGATTTCCGGAGCGAGGGAGAAAGACCGCACCACAACATGGGGCATGACCCTCGGTGGTCCGATCATCAAGAACAAGCTCTTCTTCTTCGTCAACGGCGAGATGAAAAAGATTCCTACCGTGGCCAATCGCTGGCGTGGTTCTGAGGACGGTGTCGCTGATGCCGACAACTACCTCTCTCGCACCAGTCTGGCCGACCTTGAGAAGGTCTCCAACTACGCGAGAGACAAGTATGGATACAACACCGGTTCTTGGACAAGCTTCCCTGCCGACAAGAACAACTACAAGCTTCTGGCGCGCTTGGACTGGAACATCACCAACCAGCACCACCTCTCATTGCGTTACAACTATACGAAGAACCGGAACTGGTTGGCCCCTAACGCTTCTTCAATGGACGGCGGCTCGCGTTCGGCTTACGCACGTACGTCGGAGATGGCAATGTCTTATGCCAATTCCATGTATTCCATGGACAACAACGTCAACTCTTTCTCGTTTGACCTCAACAGCCGTTTCACTAACGACTTGAGCAACCAGCTCCTCGTCACTTACTCTAAGCTCGACGACGTGCGCGGCACCAATTCTTCTGAGTTCCCGTTCGTCGACATCCTCGACGGCAACGGTACCAACTACATTTCTTTCGGTGAAGAGCTCTTCTCATACAACAACGCCGTGCACAATAGCGTGTGGAACGCCAAGGACGACGTGACGTGGTATCTCGGCTCTCACAAGCTTCTTGGCGGCATCAGCTTCGAACATCAGATGGCCGACAACTCCTACATGCGTAACGGTTTGGGTTATTACCGTTACAAGACCCTCGACGACTTCCTCAATGGTGGCACTCCTGAGATTGTGGCCCTCACTTATGGCTACAATGGCGAGCAGAACCCGACCGCGCGTGTGCAATACAGCAAGGTGGGCATCTATCTGCAAGACGAGTGGCAAGCTTCTCGCAACTTGAAGCTGACCTACGGCCTTCGTCTTGATAACCTCTTCTTCGACAATGGCGACTTGATGTCCAATCAGGCAATCTATGACCTCGATTACAACGGCCGTCACATCGACACGGGCAAGTGGCCTTCGTCAAAGGTTATCTTCTCGCCCCGTGTTGGCTTCACATGGGACGTGTTCGGCGACCAGAGTTTCAAGCTCCGCGGTGGTACGGGCCTCTTCTCAGGCCGTCTGCCTCTCGTGTTCTTCACCAACATGCCTACCAACTCCGGCATGGTGCAGTATCAGGCCGTGTTAAACGCTTCCAATACTATCGGAAAAGTTGAGAACAACAAGTTCGTGCCTGACAAAGGCTATGAGAACTATGTTGGCAAATACACTGTCGACGCCAAGGGCAAGGCCCATATCGACATGACACAATTCAATGGCGGTCTCGTCAGCGAGAATGGACAAGTAAGCCGTCAGGCACTGCTCAACAAGCTCGCTTCTCTCGGCTACCCCACTACAAT
>OMAQ01000733.1_pt1 | contig 16979 bp, 9 predicted proteins | sample 1673461 | NCBI WGS metagenome assembly OMAQ01 (sample SAMEA103958112, study PRJEB25191) | human gut metagenome | biome: human-associated habitat [ENVO:00009003]; feature: intestine environment [ENVO:2100002]; material: feces | place: Germany | collected 2013/2015
AGTTATGAATACTGAAATTCAGCTTGTTGTAGGCTTTGTCGTTGACCTGATACTGGCCAAAAGGCACATTACCAATGGCAAGGTCATAGAAATCTCGCCTGTCGGTGGTCTCAAACCCGGCCACGGTGATGTCGGCCTTGGGGTAGAGCTGCTTTGCAATCCGTCCACTGATGGAATCCAGCTCAACGCCATACAGACGGCTGTTTCGCATTTCTTCCGGCAGCATACCGAAGAAATTGCCTACACCACAGGACGGCTCCAGGATGTTGCCGGTCTCAAAACCCATGCGGCCCACGGTCTCATAGATGGCCCGGATTACCGTGGGACTGGTGTAGTGCGCGTTGAGGGTGGAACCTCTGGCGGCGGCATATTCCTCCGGGGTCAGCAGTTCTTTTAGCTGGGCATACTCTAAAGCCCATGCCGGTTTCTCCGGGTCAAACGCATCAGAGAGACCGCCCCAGCCCACATATCGAGAAAGAACCTCCTGCTGTTCGGGGCTTGCCTGCTGTCCGGCAGCTTCCAGCTCTTTCAGCAAACGAATCGCATTGACATTTGCCTGGAACTTGGCTTTCGGACCGCCCTCACCCAAATGCTCATCTGTAATGCGGAAGTTTTTTGCATTGCGGCGCAGGTTAGCCTTGTATTCCTCATAAGATGCTTCCTCGGCAGCTTTGGCATTGGGAAAGGTCTGCCACTGGCCATTGACCTGAATGGAAACCGGGTGTTCGTCCAGCACTTCCTCAAAGGTTTTCTCCGGCTCAGTCACAGGGGCTGGCGGCTCCGGCTCCTCGATATGCAGTCGTTCCACCACCACATCATAAGGCAGATTGTTCTTATCGCCCGGATAGACGGCCATGGTCTCGGAATGGAAGGTCGGGGATTCGGTAGTCGGTTGGGGCTGTTCCTGTCCAAAACCGTCCTGCTGACGGGCATACATCCCGCGCAGCAAAGGCGCAACTTCATCCCAGCGGAAATACAGCATAGCCAGACGCTTTTCCTCTGCATCCATGACTTCCAGTTCTATGCCCTGTGCCGTGGTACGGTAATCGGCAATATCGCCGGTCTCCAGATTCAGTGTCTCGATCTCACCAGAATAGGCTCTGCTCAGCCAGTAGGCGATCTCGCTGTTGCTCCTGCCGGATTGCAGCAGCGTGGAAATCTGCTTTTTATCCGCTTCATCCATCAGTCCATGAGCCAATACATCCCGCAAGTCCTGATCTGCCTTGTCCGGGTCAATAGGAAGAAATTCGGTATAGTAAGCATTGCGGCGGTCTGCCCGAAGCAGCTGCTCGAACTGTTCTTTGCGCTCTGCCCGGTAGATGGGATATACCATCCCGGTGGGCAGAAGCTGTACGGTGTCCTCCCGCAGCTCGGTGATCTGATAGGCGTCATCCTCGATATACACGGTATCGCCCACGGCATAGACCGGGGCGGCTGGGTCATAGGAGGTTCTTTGCGGAATTGGGCGGCGAACTGCGTCATATTCCTCATCGGAAATGGAAACTTTGGAAGTCTGCTCTGTCTCGGCATCTGCGATCTGCCCTACATCCGACACCACCTGTTGGATAAATGGGTCATTGTCCAGTTTTTCCGGGTCTGCCACCTGTCCGTTGACAATCCCTCTTTCCTCCAGGGCTTCCCGGATGGCGATGGGGTCGATGTTGTCAAAACGTTCCTGTTCTTCTTCGGTATAGAACCGGTCCTCCTGAATCAGCTGGGCAAGCCTGCGCTGTACCTTCGGCCAGGGCAGCTGCGTTTCCTCCGGGCTTCCGGCACGGACAACGAACGGGATGTTGCTGCCACTGTATTCCTGAGCCAGCCATGCAGCGGTATCTTTCTCTCTTGCATGGTCTTTCATATAACGGACGACAGCATGTTTACTCTCGATATTGCCGTTCCATGCACAAAGGGCAGTATCAATATCTTCCTGAGAAAGAGGGCGCAGAAGTTCATGGAGCTTTGGATAGGTTTCGTCGATCACTTCCCGGTGCAGTCGCTGTCGGAACTCCGGCACATCCGAATAGAGGCGAATCAGCTCCATATCCTTAGAACCAAGGACCGCACGGCGCACAGCGGCATTGCCCTCGATGACAACATTTTCACGGTCAGAATGCCCGCAGGCATTGCGGTATGCGGCATCCTCGGAAATGGCGGCAGTCACCACAGTCTTATACTGCTCAAACTGCTCCCGAAGGGTAGGCTTTGGCGTTTCTTCCTCCACCTCCGGCTGCTGAGCTTGTATGGCATCTTCTTCTGCCAATTCCTTTTCAGCCTGGATTTTGTCATACTGCGCCTGTTCCTGTTCGGTAAGATAGCGGCCTTTCTGGACAAGAGAGGTAATGCGCTTGGCAACCTTTTCCCAGTTCAAGTGAACATCCGGGCAGTCCTGCTTTTTATAGTGCAGTCCTTTCCCATCGTGATCTTCGCCGCTGTGTGTTGCGCCGGACAAGGCATGAGAGCGTCCGCCAATGCCATACTCGTCTTTGAGGAATCTCACTTTCTCCTTATCCGTATGGTTTGCCATGAAGAACGCATAGATACGGCCTTTTCCTCCGGCGAAACTGCTTCCGCCGGTCATGGCGGCGTCGATCTCATCCTCGGTAATAAAGTGCTGGACGGTTGGCACTTGGGAAAGCTCTGAAGAAAAAATCCTGCGGGGCAGGTCAAGGTCTTTCAGGTTCTCCCAGATTTCCCTTGGCCTATGGTAGTGAAAGCGCAACAGGTCACGGTCCTGCTGATAGGCAGTCCAGAAGGCAGCGTATTCTTCCTTGAGGGTCTGGCGGAAAGCCGGGTCACTCAGCTGCTCCGTCAGGCGGCGGGTCTCCTCTGGGAAACCATTGCCTTTGATCTCTGACAGGCAGGACAAATATCCGGCTTCTCTGGCGTCCTCACTGAGATCGTGATACAGATGCCAGAGCTTTTCCGAGAGGAGGGAGCGTTCATAGCCTGCCGCTTCTGCAAGCTCCACATTGGAGGCAAACTGGCCGCTCTCCAAAAGCTCCCCGATACGCTCTGCGGCGCTCTCCCAGGAAATGACCTGGGCAGACCTGTCATAACGGACAGACTTCCCATGTGAAAGATGGATACCATCCTCGGCATACCATGCGCTCACACTGCCAAGGCCATTGCCGCCGTGGTACAGCGTTTTCAGTATCTCGGCAATCTCAGCGGTGGTTTTCTGCTTTTCAAAGGCTGCAACCACACGCTCCCTTTGACGGTCTGTATTGCCGCCCAAACGCAGCACATGGTCGATGTCATTTTGGGTAAAAGAAAAAGCAGAGGATGTATGCGCTACATTCTCTGCTTCATCTATGGATTGGATCTGTTCCGCTTCGGAGAGGAACAGGTTTAGAGTCAGCTGTTGATAAGCTCCGCCATCAGGATTTCCTCGGCCTGAGCTTTGCAGGTGTTCATCAGCCCCACCCACTTCATGGGATCGCTGGCTTTCAGTTCCTCGGTGGCTCCCGCTTCCTTCGCCAGCTGGGGCATCATCTGCTCCAGTCTGCTCTGGGCGGTCTCGTCGATCTCCAGAAGGTGCGGGTACAGCTTCTCGCTCAGCAACATCTGGTTGTAGAGGATGGGACGATGTTCCTTCAGGTAGGTTTTCCTCATCCTGCCGTACTTGCCCAGGGGTTTCTCCGGCTGCTGGCTCAGCTTCAGGTCGGGAATCAGATAGTCTCCGTTCTGGATATAGGTCATGGGATTGTTCATCTTGTTTGCTCCTTTCTTGGTTGGCTTCGCGCTCTGCATTTCGGACGGTAACGCCGATCTGCCGCAGCACCTGCTGGTTGATCTGGCTGACCGCTGTTCCCAGCGCTCCGATGGTTGCCGGAGTATTGAAATCAAAGATCGCCATGAAATCTTCGTGGTCGAAGTAGCGTTCCGGCTCCAGTCCACAGCGGGACATCAAAGCGTAAGTGATACTGACGGTGGCTGCTGCCTTGAACTGTACTCCGATGTTAAACTCATCATATTCCTCCAAAAAGGAACCGTCAACGATATAGAAGAAGTCCTGCTGATGCTCCGTCCAGTATTCCTCAGCCAGTTTTCCGGCTACCTCGGTGAGCTGTCCGGCAAGGTCATCACCGGAAACATCATAGGTGCGCTCAAGCATGGCCTGCACCGAATCCAAATGGCGCTCCTCCAGCTGCCACAGCCAGGGAGTGCGGGAATGTTCACGGGTTCCGGTGTCGGAAATATCAAAAACATAGCGCAGGCGGGGCCTGTCCCCGGAATCGTCCACCAGAGCAATTCCCTTGGAGCCGCGCCTTACATACCGGCCCATCTTTTCATTCCACAAATCGTACTCTGCACAGGCGGTGGCGTCCGGACGCTGGGCGTAGATCATCAACTGCTCATGGAACGGGTACTTGTAAAGTCGGGAAGCAGTGGTGAGAAACCCTGCCCATTCCTGCCAGCTCCCCGTGAGCTGCGTTGTTACCTTCTCCGCCATCTGTGCATATAGTTCAGCTTTGGTTGGCATAGTGTTCTGTCCTCCTTTCAGTTTTGGGGTAAAAAGGTGGGGTGGCATATTGCCACCCCATCCCTGCGATTATAGTGTTTACTGGTCAAAATCCGGATACAACTCCAGCTCGGCAAACTCGGCATCACTCATGGCCTGGAGCTTGCCCAGTGCGCTGTCTGTCAACTCCCGCAGCTCGGTTTCCTCCGGGGCCAGCTCGCCGCGCATCTCACGCAGGCTGTCGATCAGTCCGGTGCGGCTACCGGTATTGTAAATGCACATCAGGTTCATTTCCTCAAAAGTAAAGTTTCCCATATCAAATCTCCCTTTCCGCACTCTTTTTGGGCGCTGTCTTTTTGTGTTCTGCCTTGGGCTGGCTTTTCAGCTGCTCCATGACGGACTTTTTCTTTTCCCGTTCCTCCCGATGGGCAGCGGCAGCCAAATCCATGAGGGAAATGGGCTGACCGTTGCGGGCCTGCTGTTCCAGCTCTGCCACCGTAGGCTCTTTTGCGCCATTGTTGATGATACCGTCGATCATGCCGTAATCGTCCTCCACGGCCATCTCCGCATTTTTCAGCGGATTTTCCGGCAGGAATCCGGGGATCTGGGTAAAACCAACACTGTCACAGTAATGACAGGATACCTTACCGTCCTGCTTGATCGCAACGATGTCACTGACACTCATAGAAGGACTGTGAAAATCCGCCGGCTTTTGCAGATTAAACTGCTCATATAGTTTTTCTAGCTGCTCCGGTACCGTGCTAGACTCCCTCAGAGGAGCTGTGTAAATGAGGTCATAATTGCTGCGGTCTATGGAAATGTCATGTGACTTTAACCAATCCAGATTCATAAAGCGCACATTCTGCGGATCGTCACGGCTCACCTGATAGATAGCAAAGCAATCTCTGTTCTGGGATAGAAATGCCTGTTCGCGTTCCTGCTGATGTTCCTGACGCTCCATGACCTTTTCGTGGAACTGAGGGCTTTTCTCCCATTCCTCACGGTCCACGCCAAAAAGACCGCCATGATCCATGATTTCCTGCGGGTCAAACACCATGCTCTCCGTATTGTCCTCATGCAGCACATAGACGGTCAAACCGGCGGCATCCAGTTCCAGCGCCCGTTCTCTGGTAACAGGGAGCATCCCATCATAGGAGTAGCCGTATTCCTGCATATCTGGTGTGGAGACCTGCTCATCCGGCATGGGGTATTCATCCAGTGCCTGCTCCTGTGCTTCCGGCAGCTGGGAAGAAGCAGCCATCTGACTGGCCTCTGCCTGCATCTGCTGGTAGGCAGCTTCCTGCAAGGTCTCAATCATGGACAACGGTGCGTATTTTACCGAGTCTCTGCCCAAATCGTTGTCATCACAAATCTGGAGAACTGCCTTCATGCGGGAAATCTCCGGCATATCCAGCTGACCACCATCCAGCTCTTTCATGGACGCGGCATCGTAAAGGGTATAGTCCCAGCCGCTGTCACAGGACTGGATATGAAGATAGGTGGCATCGTCAATCAGAAACAAAGCCTCCTGCTGGTTGGCGTCCGCCCCCAGCACTTCCATTTCCGGCATTGCCGCAGCCAGTTCCTTTACCGCTTTTTGCACCAGAGGATTATCACGGTAATAGTCGATTGCCTGGATGCTGTCCAGGTCAATGGTCTGGCCGGTCAAAATCGGAAAAGGTCCTTCATAGTCGCTTCCGTCTTTCAGCTCAAAACCAATGCCCTTGATCCCGTTCATTCGCTCTGCTGGAATCTCCTGATAAATGCGGACAGCTTCCTCCAAAGACAGGTTATCGTGGTATTCTCCGAGGTTTGGAAATTCCATGCACTCTGCTACATAGTAGGTCAGATCGCCGGTCTGCTGTCTATCAGATACCTTAGCGGCATCTTCTGGCTGCTCTATCGGGGCGGGTTCCGGCTCTACCTTTGCATGAGGGTCGATTCCGCGCTCTTTGCAGATTTCCTTATAGTGGTGCTCAATGTCGGAGATCAAAGTGCCGGAGGTTTTGTTGATGGTCTCCAAACTGGCTCTCAGCTCTTTCAGCTCTTTGCCCTGGCTCCAGCTTGCAATATAGCCAAAGCTGTTTTCTCCTGTCTCGATGCCAAAATATTTGCAGACTGCATAGGAGATGCTTTCAGCCTCCACTTCTTCCGTGTGACGGTTTTTGATTGCCTGTTTTTCTGCGGTTGCATCTTCCTCAACTGCAAGACGCCATTCAAACTGATTTTCGTCCACATAACGCCAATCCATATCAGAAGCAAACTGTTCGGCTTCTTTTTCTGTGGCAAAATCCAACTTGAAATCATGTTTGGTTCCACCTTCACTCTCCTGCACAACCTTCCATGACGGTAGCATTTCATATTTTTTAGGGTCATGGAGCTTGCTGTGGGCAATCTCGTGTACTGTGGCTGAAACCGTCTGAACCTCACTCATGCCCTGACGAATGGCAATTTTCTGATGATCAGCAGAAAAATAGCCGTCCGTATCAGCAGCCATTGCTTCAAAAGTAATCGGCACCGGTGCGCTGCGGCGCAGGGCCTCCATGAATGCCTCATAATTTGGCACATTGCCGGAAAGGGAGGAAGCAAGCTCCGGCAAAGGTTTCCCGTCGGTCTGACTCACATCAAAAACCTTGACCGGGCGAAACATGGGGATCTCGATTTCTTTTTCCTCTGTAACGATCTTTCCGTCTTTATCCAAAATCGGAGCCTTGGTATCCGGGTCCAGCTTCTGCTCCTCGATTTTCTTCTTATACGGTGTGGGAGCGATGATGGTAATGCCATGCTCGCCCTTTTTTACATGACGCTCAAACTGGTCTTTCCACTTATTGTATCCGGCTACCAAAGTGGCGTCCGGCTTCTGCATATAGATGAGCATGGTGTTGTTTACCGAATAGCGGTGAAATCGGGACATGACGGACAGATAGCGCATATACTTTTCGCTTTCAAACAGTTCTTTGATGCCCTGCTCGATGCCATCTGTGATTTCCCTTAGCCGTTCTCGGTTGGTGGGTTTGTTCTCAGCCATGATTTTCAATCTCCTTTCCAAGTGTGTGATTTCTGCTGTGTGTTCTGCAATCCATGCCTTTTGTTCTTCTTCACTTTCATAAAGAAAAAGGTCCAGCAGGTACTCTACATAGGCTTTCTTCTGGATTGCTTCCACAAAACGGGGGTGCGGTTCTTCCTCCGGTGTCCTGGGAGAACGGTCGGCTTCCCATTTTTTCAGCAGATAGTAGTAATCGGACAGTACGCGATAACAGCGCTGTCGATCCTCCCGAAACTTCTGTGCCTCGGTTTTTTGCCGGACATATCTCCTGCGGGGCGGGGCCTGACTGTCATAGATCAGGCCAAAGTCCTGTGCCAGTTTCTCCGCCGCTTCTTTTGGGGAGAGGTTAAAGAGCTTTGCGGTAAAGTCGATCACATCCCCATCTTCACCGCAGCCAAAGCAGTGGAACCGCTGGTCTACCTTCATGCTGGGGTTCTTATCATCGTGAAAAGGACAGCAGGCCATACCAGTTCGACTGACTTTTATCCCGTAAAACTTTGCCGCTTCTCTGGTGCTGACCGACTGCTTGACCGCTTCAAATACATTCTCTGCCATGTGCCTTTAACTGCCGGACTTTTTCACAGGGGGCTGGTATCCGGCGGCTTTCGCACGCTCACTGGCAGCTTTGCGACGCTCGGCGCTGTATGGCTCCCGGACTGATACACACCGCTTGGGGACGGTAAAGTTATGGGCGTCCTTTCGGGTGATCTGGTCGGGGTGCTTTTTTGCCAGCAGTTCCAGCTTCTCCATCAGACGGGGATCGTGGGTATAGACCTCAGCCATTGGTTCTGCCTGGTTATAGAGGAGAATGGTTTCCCGTTCCACTAAAGAGAGCTTCATCGGCTGCCTCCTTTCCGCTGGTCAAATTCCAGCTTGAAGTTGGCATACTGTCCATCGTCCTCCAAAACCACAGTGGCATCGTAGGTCTTGCCGGTTTTCTCCGAATATAGCCCCGTCACACGGACACAGCCATCGTTCAGCAGCGCAGACACCACAGCTTTGGTCGGCTGTTTTTTCTTGGCAGCCCACCATTTGTTGTTTTTCCAGATTGCAAATTTGCAAGAATCATTCTGACAGAAGAAGCCTTTTTGCAGTTCTGCAACTTCACCGCCGCAGCGAGGGCATTTGCCCACCACCTCACGGGGCGGAGTGAACAGGTACTCGGTTCCCTTGATGACCTGATAAGTTCCCACCAAGTCTTTCAGCATGGTGCTGATCCCGTCCAGAAACCCCTCTGGGGCAAGCTGCCCGCGCTCGATCTCGCCCAGGCGATACTCCCACTCGGCAGTCAGAAGCGGCGATTGCAGTTGTTCCGGCAGGACCGTGATAAGGGATACTGCATCGTGGGAAGGAAGAAGCTGTACCGTTTTCCTGCTCTTTTTTCGTTCCAGAAAACCGGCAGATACCAGCTTTTCCAAAATACCGGCACGGGTGGCCGGTGTCCCCAGACCTTTTCGCTCGGCATCCTCCGGCATATCCTCTTTTCCGGCAGTCTCCATCGCGGACAATAGGGTGTCCTCCGTAAAGTGCTGAGGCGGACTGCTTTTGCCTTCTTTGACGATTGCCGCAGAAACCGAAAGGGTCTGTCCTTCGGTCAGCTCCGGCAGGGCTTTCTCTGCGCCCTCTTTTTTCGGCTCTGCATCCTTCATTTTGGCACGGTAAGCGTCCTCCAGTGCTTTCCATCCGGGGTGCTTCACCGTTTTTCCTTTTGTGGTAAACTCCCCACCGGCACACGCTGCAATCACAACGGTTTCCGAATAGATATGGGGCTGGGCTACGGCGCACAGCAGACGCAGAGCCACCAGCTCCAGCACCGCTTTTTCTCCCGCAGGAAGGGCAGAAAGGTCTGCATCCTTGAGATTTCTGGTAGGGATTACTGCGTGGTGGTCAGTTACTTTCTTATCGTTGATGACCGTCTGCGGATCACAGGTAATGGCGATCCCTTTGCGAAACGGCATAGCGTTGGCAACCAGATTGACCAACACCGGCAGGCTGTCTGCCATATCACTGGTCAGATAGCGGCTGTCAGTACGGGGATAGGTGCAGAGCTTCTTTTCATACAGACTTTGCAGATAGTCCAGGGTCTGCTGGGCTGTAAATCCAAGCAGGCGGTTGGCATCTCTTTGCAGAGTAGTCAGGTCATAGAGGGCAGGCGGCTTTTCGGACTTTTCCTTGCACTCCACCTTTTTGATTGTGACAGCTGCACCCTGGCAGGCTTCTTTCAGCTGCTCGGCAGCGGCCTTATCCGCCATGCGCTCCCCGGATACGGTAAGACCGGGCAGCTCCAGCGCCACGGTATAAAAGGGAATCGGCTGAAAGGTGTCGATCTCAGCTTCTCGCTGAACAATAAGCGCCAGCGTCGGGGACATCACGCGCCCGATGTTGAGGGTTCGGTGATACAGCACGGAAAAAAGCCTTGTCGCATTGATTCCCACCAGCCAGTCGGCCTTGGCACGGCAGAGGGCAGCATCCCGAAGTCCGTCATAATCCGCACCGGGGCGCAGGTTTGCAAAGCCTTCCCTTATGGCAGAGTCCTCCATCGAAGAAATCCAGAGCCTTTTCATCGGCTTCTTGCAACCTGCCAGCTCATAGACGCTACGGAAGATCATCTCGCCCTCGCGTCCGGCATCACAGGCATTTACCACTTCCGTCACATCCGGGGCATTCATCAGCTTTTTGAGAATATCAAACTGCTTTTTCTTATCTTTTCCTACCACCATCTGCCAATGTTCCGGCAGGATAGGCAGATCATCATATCGCCACTTGGCATACTTTGGGTCATAGCTGTCTGCATCCGCAAGACCGGCCAGGTGGCCCACGCACCAGCTGACACGCCAGCCGTTGCCCTCCAGATACCCGTCCTTACGGACGGTTGCACCGATCACCGCCGCCAAACTCTGGGCAACTGATGGTTTTTCGGCAATTACCAATTTATGTTGAGCCATGATGGTTCCTCCTCTCTTTGAGCCATCGGGACATTTCCCGGTGACAGATACCTACGCAGGGCCTTCCATAATTCCCGCAACCATAGCAGGGGTGGCTGTGGGGTAAAGAAGGAGGACGGGAAGTTTCCTTCCCGCCCTCCGGCCTGCGTGTCATCATGCGTTCATAGGGACTGTCTGTGAATCGGGTCATTTCACGCTGTCCTCGTCATCTTCTTCTGTGCTGCCCCCGTCAGCATCCGGCTCGTCCGACTCCTCATCCTCGGTTTCCCATTCCTCGGAATCTTCCTCGCCATAATCATAATCGTCCAGACTGTCATTGCCCTTGGTCTTAGGCTTGTTCTTAACGAGCTTCAAGTAGGCAAATACGCCACCGCCTCCCAGCAGAGCCAGCAAAAGGACCAGCGCAGCCGGGTTCAATCCGGCAGGCTTCTCTTTTTCCGGCTCCGATGTTTCTGCCGGAGGTTCCGGTGCTTTGCCCGTACATTTACTCTTATCAGTTGCGCAGACCGGGCAGGCCGTATTGACTGCCCCTGCTTCACATTTTGTTGAACAGCTACACACAGCAGCCGGCTCCTCTTTGACATTTTCATCTTCCATCAGTGCCATCAAATCCGCTTCATCCACCTGGTTCAGAAAGTGAACAGCAGTCTTTTTATCCTCATTAGCCCTGTCGATCAAAATGTAAAAATAGTTGCCAGCCTTGGTGGTAACGGTAATGAGCTGCTTATTGCCACCAAAATCATCCACCAGAGCGGCATTGCCATCTGGTGTAAGTGCCGGTGCCGGTTCTGTTTCTTCCACAATCACATTGCTGTCATTGGTAGAATCCTCTGCCGGTGCCGCCGGAGCCTGTTCTGACCCCTGTGCGAAAGCAGGGATCGTAAAGCCAAATGCCACAACCATTGTCAGGCAAAGGGCGGAAAGTGTTTTGCAAATTCTTTTATTCTTCATAAGCGGTAGCCTCCTGATTATTTGATTCCGACAGTGCTGTATCTCTGCCGTGGTTCATTCCACCGGAAAGCATAGCGTTCAGCTGTGCTGGAGTCATGCGTAGCGCACGAACCATCTGAACGATTTCCAGATTCTCTGCCTCCGTTTTCTGTGCTTCCAGGGTCTTGAGCTTTTCCTGATATTCCGCAATCTTCTCACGGGTTTTCTCAATTTCCTGGTCGATACGTTCAATTTTGTTTTTTGCCATAACCGTTCACTCCTTTCCACAAAGTCTGTTACCAGTTCATCAGACCATAGCCTTTAATGCTTTGATAATTCAGGTCATAACTTTTGATCTTGCAGGCATCGCCGGAATTTCCCTCCACGGTATAAACGCGGCTGCCATCCGTACCGATCACGATACCCACATGGTCTGCTGTCCCATCCAAATCCCAATCAAAGAAAATTGCATCTCCGGGAGCCAGATTGTTATAGCCTCTTGCACCCCATTGTCCATGAGACTGGAACCACGGAACACCTTGCCACTCACAGCCAGCAAAACGCGGCTCACTTTTTCCAGCCTGGTTATAACACCAGGATACAAAGCAGGCGCACCACTCCACGCGGCTGTCAAAGCCATACCAGCTCCAATAAGGATAGCCGCCCACATTGCCGACCTGACGCTTGGCCAGCTCCACCAGCTGCGGATTTCCGGGACGGGTTCCATTTACGAACTGCACACCGGTCAAGTCCTCGGAATTGCTCATGTCAGGGGAACCACCGCCAAACAACAGCGGCTTATTGCCCATGGTCTGCCGGTAAACCTGATACATTTCCATCTGCTCCGGGGTCAGTAACTCCGACGCCACAGCGGAAATGGGCTTGCTGGTGAGTTTCACATTCAAAATGTAATACTCATAGGGGACTTCTTCCGAGGTGGTCTCGCCGGTCTCCGGGTCGGTGGAGGTCTCCGTGCGGTAGCGGATCTCCACTTCCTCAGTAAGCGTCAGCTGATACTGTGCTGCAAACACACGCGCCAGCTCTGCCTGAGCGCTCTGCCGGGTGTAGCCTTGCAAAACGGCAGACAGAAATGCTGCCAGCTCATGAGGGTCATGACCGATCATACCAAGGTCATAGCGATACTCGTCATACCCTGGGTGGCTGCTTTCTATGTTGTCGATTTCCTCCTGCAACTGGGCTTCTCTGGCTGCATAATCTGCCTCCACCGCCAGCATTTCCGGGTCATCCGACGGATAGGTGGTGCCGGAGAGAACGGAACCGATGCTCTGCGCCATCATGGAGCAGGAGGACATGGTATTCATCAGCATACAGGTAATGAGGAACAAAACCCCTGCCATCAGGAAACACTTCTTGTGGCGCATAACGAACGCCCCTGCCTGCTGTGCCTTTTCTTTTACCGTCCTTGCGGCTTTTCCGGTTTTGGACGCAGCCTGGGCGGTATTTCCGGCAGTCTGACCGGCGTGTTTGGCGGCGGCATACTGCTTTTTAATGGCCTGCTTTTGCTGCCAGCGGGAAAGAGGGTTGCTGGCAAACTGGGGATTTTCCTGCAAAGATTTCTGGTACAGAACATTTACATTTGCCTTTTCCAGTTGACGCTCTGCCTGGGCTGCTTTGCGGTACGGCTTCAGCTTGTGGCTGCGATAGCCCTCCCGCACCAGATAAGCGCCGGTCTCCACCGCCTCCTCGGACTTGTGGGCGCTTTCCACGCCCACATTGTCCTGCTCTGTTTCCCGGATCTCTTTGTGGAGCTTGCCCGCAACCAGATGGACGGGAGCTTCCCTGACTCCTTGAGAAACTTTGGAAGGTGGCTTTTTCTTGTCCTCAAAGGTCAGCTTCGAGGTCTTTTTTCCGGTATCCGGGTCAATGACCGTCTGCCTGACCTTTTTCTTTGGGATATTGGCCTGCGCCTTATCTGCTCTGGCCGCAGCTTTCTCCGCTTTACGGATCGGCTTTTCCAGTGCAGGATCAGACCGTTCCTCATCAGTAAAGCGCAGGCGCGGCTCTTTATTCAAACCATTCTCCCAGCATGAGGGAGGACATCATGTAGTGCAGCTCTGCATAAATGGCCATTCCCACAGGATCGTTGAACATACAGCCGGACAGGTAGGCATAAAACTGTGCCACCACATCGGACAGGATCTTCGCCTCTGTTCCTTCCAGAATCAGGCCGCCCATACCTTCTTTAGCACGAATGGCGCTCCAGACCTCTGCCAGACGGAGAAGCCCCACCTGACCGGTCTCATTCAGTTCGGCTACCTGATCTGCCGCCGTGCGGCACTCACTTACCGCATCGGCCATGACCGTAAGCAGCTGGCTGCGCTGGGCATTTACCGCCCTGTCAAAAAACATCAGCGGGTTTTTATTCAAAATGTTGGGGTTCATAATCATTCATCCTCCTTTTTCAATTCTTGAGGTTTGGTGGTCATAATGCGGTAAAGTTCGGTGTTCTTCGGGAAGTGGTCTACAAACGGCAGGATCGTGGAGCCATAGAACAGCAGGCCCTCGCCCTCACCGGAGTGGGTCACATAGCTAAGCTGGTGCGTGGAAATCCCCAGTTGCTTCGCCAAAATCTGACGGTCTCCGCCTGCCTGGTTAAGCATATACACGAAGTCCGAGTTTTCAAAGATGTTCTCAACCTCGCGGCTGCTCAAAAGGTCTTTGACATTCTGGGTGATACCTGTCGGAATACCGCCCCATTTTCTGAATCGCTTCCAGATTTCCACCGTATAGGCGGCGGTCTGCTCCTCCTTCAAAAGCAGGTGCATCTCGTCGATGTAGTAACGGGTGGACTTGTGGGCGGCACGGTTGATGGTAACGCGGTTCCATACCTGATCCTGAACCACCAGCATACCGATTTTTTTAAGCTGCTTGCCCAGTTCCTTGATGTCATAGCAGACAATCCGGTTATCAATGTCCACATTGCTCTGATGATTGAACACATTCAAAGAACCCGTTACATAGATTTCCAATGCCGTTGCAATGTACTGAGCTTCTTTTTCTTCCTGCTCCCGCAACAGGTTATAAAGGTCCTCCAAAATCGGCATATTCTCCGGCTTTGGGTCATTGAGATATTCGTTGTAAACCAGCCGTACACAACGGTCAATAATGGTTTTCTGCACCGGCTGCAAGCCCTCCTTACCGCCCACGATCAGCTCACACAAGCTGAGGATAAAGTCAGACTTGAGTGACAGCGGGCTTTCATCATCCGAATAGTCCAGATTCAGATCCATCGGATTGATATAGTTGGTTGAAGTAGGTGAGATCTTGATGACCTGCCCATGCAGACGCTCAACAAGAGGTGCGTACTCCGCTTCCGGGTCACAGATAATGACATCATCACTGGTAAGCAAAAAGCAGTTGGCAATTTCTCGTTTTGCGCTGAAGGACTTACCGGAACCCGGCGTACCCAGAATCAGGCCGTTGGGGTTTTTCAGCAGCTTTCTGTCCACCATGATGAGGTTGTTGGACAGAGCATTGATGCCGTAGTACAGAGCTTCTTTCCCGTTCTGGAACAGTTCCTGCGTAGTAAAGGGCACAAAGATAGCTGTGGAACTGGTGGTCAGTCCTCGCTGAATCTCAATCTGATTGAGACCCAGAGGCAGACAGCTCATCAGCCCTTCTTCCTGCTGGAAGTCCAGCCTGGTCAGCTGACAGTTATACTTCTGGGCAATAGAGCCTGCCTGAAAGATGTTGTTGCCAAGCTGACGGGGATTGTCCGCTGTGTTCAGCACCAGAAAGGTCAAAAGGAACATTCTCTCATTGCGGCTCTGCAAATCCTGCAAGAGTTTTTTCGCTTCACTGCCGTAGGTAGCAAGGTCAGATGGAATGATGTCCATGTCGTATCCGGCACGGACTGCTTTTTTCTGTTCCTCGATCTTGCTGCGGTCCAGGTCGGTAATCTTTCGCTTTACCGTTTTGATGGCTTTCACCTGATCCACCGACTGAATGTGCATACTCACAATGAGCGAGCTTTCCATATCCAGAAAATCAGCCAGCAAACGGTCATTCAGTTCCGGTGCGAGAATCTGCAAAAAAGAAACAGTCCCGTATTTCTTACCCATACGGAACTGCTTGCCGGTGCGGAACTCAAAGGAGCTTGGTGCAATAAAATCCTTTGTGGACAGACCGGAAGGAGCCAGCCAGTCCCATTCAAACAGAAACGGGAGTTGTTCATCCATGTGGAATACCGCATGAAGCTGAAAAAGCCTTTCTTTACCGTCCAGCGTTCTGGCAGCTACACCAAGACGCTTGAAGTTATTAAGTATATCGGTCTCAATACGCTCCAGACGGGGCTTGGCGGCTTTGATGCTGTCCGCGTCGATACCAAAGGTCAGGTATTTGGTCTTGATGAGACCGTTGTTACCTCTGGCCAGCTGATTTTGCAGCATTGTGGTGTATTCCTCGCGGATACTGTCAAAGGCGTCCCTCTGGGGCGGGATGGAAATGGAGTTAGCAAAGGTCTCCTCCGATGCCGCAAGGTTCAAAAAAGACAGCTGGAAATGAATCGAGCTGTCAAAATAATTGAGGAAATCACACCAACCCTCAAAGATTGCCGTCTTATCTTCGTTTTGGGAGAGCTGATAGTTGATGTCCTGAAACTGGATGGTCTTTGTGTAGTGGCTGTCCGATACGCGGCAGATTCCGTCCGGCCACATCCGTTCATAAGGGATACTGTCCTGCGCAGATTTTCCTTTTTTGTCCGTGCGGTTAGCGCGGGCAATGGCCGCTTCGATCTGCTTCTTATCGGCGCGGGACAGCTTTTTCTTTGTCTTTACCGGCTGCATAGCTTTTTCCTCGGTTTTTCCGAACATCCGATGCAGCCATTTTTTTATTGCGGTGAACAATGTCATACACCTCCTTATCGAGCATTTCCTGCCGCTTTAATACGGCATAAAAGTTGTTGGTCTGGTAAGGTCGCTGCTTTGGACGGATCACAGCTACTTTGAGAATGTTGCCCACGATCTTTTCCAGGGGCTGTCCATGCTTTTCGTACATAGCCAGCATAAAGAAGGGCAGCATAACCAGCATCATACACATAGCCGCTACACTGTTTCCGGTAGGTTTTCTGAGCAAAAAGAAAAGCGGTACGCCAATAAGCGCTCCGCCCGTGAAGCAGATAAGCTGCCGCTTGGTCAGATTGAACATGACCTTTGTTTTGACTTTTGTTAAGTCCTTGGGTACGGGTACATAAGCCAATGTGGAAACCTCCTTCCGTTTTAGTGCGCCTGAAAGACTGATTTGGCGAGACTGCCGGTTTTGAACAGCGTAAAACATAGCAGTACGGTGTAGCCCACGCAGCTCCAGATTGCCATGATGATGTCATCTTCCAGAGCGATGTTCTGCACCAGCACAGCATAAATTGCCACGCAGACGATAATGAGAAACGCCTGAAAGCCCAGTGCCAGCAGAGATCGGAGGTAATTCTGTCCCATACCGCCCCATTCTTTGCCCATCATTGCAGCCATTGGAACGGGAGCCACCGAAGTTACAAGGTAGATCTCAATCATACGGCCATAAATAACGATAAAGATACAGATATACAACGCCCACATGGTAATGCCAATAAAGAGGGATT
>OMAQ01000734.1_pt1 | contig 16960 bp, 17 predicted proteins | sample 1673461 | NCBI WGS metagenome assembly OMAQ01 (sample SAMEA103958112, study PRJEB25191) | human gut metagenome | biome: human-associated habitat [ENVO:00009003]; feature: intestine environment [ENVO:2100002]; material: feces | place: Germany | collected 2013/2015
GCGTGTGGCCCATGTAGCTTTTTAACGTCGAGACCGGCACCTTGTCCCCGAACACCTCAAAGGTCGCTTTACTTTCGGCGGCGTCTCCGCGGTCCGTGGCGGTGCCGTGGGCGTTCACGTACCCGATATCCTCAGGCGTCACGCCCGCGTCCTTCATCGCAAGACGCATGCACTCGGCCATCATTTCGCTCTGGGGGCTTGTGATGTGCGCGCCGTCAGAGTTGTTCGCAAAGCCCGCGACCTCAGCGTAAATCTTCGCGCCCCGGGCTTTGGCGTGTTCGAGCTCCTCAAGAATGAGTGTTCCGGCCCCTTCGCCGATCACAAGGCCGTCGCGCTTTGCGTCAAAGGGGCGCGGCGTGAGTTCGGGGTGGTCGTTAAAGTTTGTGCTCGTTGCAAAGAGGGTGTCGAAAATCGCGGCGTCGCTTGCGTCCAGTTCTTCGCTGCCGCCTGCGACCATACAGGTGGCGCGCCCGAAGCGGATCGCTTCGTAGGCAAAGCCCACGCCCTGAGAGCCCGAGGTGCACGCGGAACTCGTCGGAATAATGCGGCCGCGGATCTTAAAGAAGATCCCGATATTCACAGGTGCCGTATGCGACATCATTCGCACGTAGGTGTTGGCGTTCATCCCGAGCGTGGTGCGTTTGAGAATCAGGCTTGCGACGTCCCCGATTGCCGAGGGCGTCCCCGCGCTTGACCCATAGGCGATGCCGACTTCGCCGGACGACAAAAAGTCCTGTCGATCAATAAGTCCTGCGTCGGTTAACGCCACTTCCGCGCTTCTCACCGCCATGATCCCGACGCGCCCCATGGAGCGCGTGGCTTTGCGTCCGTATTTCACGGGATCAAGCGCAAAGGGAACCGCGGGACAGGCCACCCGCGTCTTAAGCCCCGTGATGTCGGCCCAGTCGTCAATCACTTTGACGGCATTGGTCTGCGAGAGGATCTTTGCCTTTACGCTTTCCCAGTCGGTTCCCAGGGGCGAGATGCCGCCCGCGCCCGTAATCACCACTCGGCGCTCTTTCATGAAAGGCCTCCGGAAATTTCAATCACCTGGCGGGTTATGTAGCCCGCGTCTTCACTCATTAAAAAGGCGACGGCCCCGGCAACTTCTTCGGGCTTTCCGGCGCGGCGCATCGGAATGAACGGTTTGACGCGCTCCAGAATTTCTTCGGTCACCATCTCGGTTTCAATCAGGCCCGGCGCGACGGCGTTCACCGTAATCGCGCGGCTCGCGAGTTCGAGAGCCAACGCCTTCACGGCGCCGATGAGGCCGGCCTTCGCGGCCGAATAATTGACCTGCCCGCGGTTGCCGATAACGCCCGCCACCGAACTCATCACCACAATGCGTCCGGGCTTACGCCGGTGCACCATGGGCATCACCAGAGGCTGCACGACGTTATAGAAACTTCCGAGATCGACCGCAATCACGCGGTCCCAGTCTTCCGCGGGCATCGCCGCAAACGTGCCGTCCGCGTTGATGCCGGCATTTAACACAAGCCCGTAGTAGGCGCCGTGTGCTTCAACGTCCTCCGATACGGCGGCTCTGGCGGCCTCCCGGTCGCTCACGTCAAAGGTGAGCGACCGCGACGCGGGGGAAAGCGCCTGCACTTCGGAAAGCGTCGCTTTTAAAGCGTCGCTCATCGTGCGGCCGTGCACCACGACCGTGTAGCCCTCGCGCGCGAGCCTTATGGCGGCCGCGCGCCCGATGCCGCGGCTTGAGCCCGTCACCAATACCGTCAATTCGTCCATGCTTTCAGATCCTCGGGTTCATAAACTGTGAGGCTGGCGGTGCCGATGACTTTCCCTCCGGTCATCGCCGTGCATTCAAACTGGCTCGGAAGGGTCTTGTCCGCAAAGTACACGCACTTGGCGCGGATTGTGACTTCGGTGCCCTTTGTGAGTTCGGCAACCGCTGCCTCAAACTTTCGGGTGCCCAGTAAAAATCCGATTTTTGGGCTCTCCCCGCTCTGCCGCTTGGTAAGCCCCGCATAAAGTCCCACGGCCTGCGCCATAAGTTCCAGAAGTATCCAGCTGCCGTACCTGCCCTCTTCTGTTTCAAAAAGCGCGCAGTTCCCGGACAAAACCGTGCGGCCTTCAACCGTCTCACCGTCAAACGCGGTGCAGTCATCAAGCAGCAGCATCGGGGGCTTGTGCGGGAGAAGTTCAGCCGCCTTCATGGGAAAAGTCAGTGTCATCGTTTTACTCACCCGTAAAAACCAGCGAAGCATTGGCACCGCCGAAGGCAAAGGCGTTTCCGGCCACGGCTTTGATCTTTCGGCCGAGCACCCGGGGTTCGGTCACAAGGTCGATGGCAGCCAGTGCCGGGTCCTTCACGGGACTTAAGGTGTTCACGGGGAGCCGGCCTTCCTGGTTCATCGTGAGAAGAATCCAGGCGAAGGCCGCCTGAAGCGCCCCGGCCCCTGCAAGCGTGTGGCCCGTAAGGCCCTTTAAGGACGCCACCGGCGTTTGGGCGCCGAACACGCGGTTCACGGCTTTGGCTTCCATCGCGTCATTTAAGGGTGTTGCGGTGCCGTGAGCACTCACAAAGTCAACGGCAGTGGGCGCAAGGCCCGCGGCCGCAAGGGCCATTTGCATGGCTTTGGACGCTTCTATTCCTTCCGGGGCGGGCGCCGAAGGGTGGTACGCGTCACAGGTGTGCGCAAAACCTGCAAGCCGCACGGGGCTTTCTTCTTTAGTAAGAAGCACCAGTGCGCCGCCTTCGCCCAAGTTAATGCCGCTTCTGTCGGCCGCAAACGGACGGCACTGCACGAGACTTAAGGCCCCCAGCGCATAAAAGCCGCTCGTTGTAAAGCGCGAAAACCCGTCGATGCCGCCCGCGACCACGGCGTCTGCCGCACCGGCCTTAATAAGCGACGCTGCAGAGGCCAACGCCAAAGCCCCGGACGCGCAGGCGTTACTTACCGTATAAACGGGGCCTGCGGCGCCCACGCGGTCGGCTAAGTGCAGCGCAGGACCGGAGAGATTCAGGACGTCAGGCGTAAAGCCCCCGGGGGTTTGTCCGGTCTGCAAGAGAACCCGAACGCCCTCTTCGAGTTCGCGCATTCCCGAGGTTGTGGCGCCCACGACCACGGCAATCCGCTCGGGCGCGTAACGGGCAAGCGCGTCGGTGAGACCCGTCATGCCTTTAAGGCACAGGTCAATGAGGCGGTTGGTACGGGTGAGATCAAAAGCGAAATTGCCGGTCACAGGCCCCGCTTCCTTCACGAGCCCGTAGGCAAGCGCTATCTCCCCGAGCAGTCCCGGGTACACCGTTAGTGCCTTGGGCTTATCCGAAAAAAGCGCCTCTTTGGTCGCTTCCAGCGTCACACCTGCGGCACTGACGCAGTTCACGCAATGCAAATAAATGTGCGGCTGATCCGGCACCGTTTAACTCCGCCCTGCAAAATTCTGATAGTCTTAAATTATGCCCTCTGCATCATTTTGTTACAACGGCTGCGGAGCGGGAAAAACCTGCTCCGGTTAGCTCTTTTCTATGGTTGGGGCGTTCTCAGAGTAAGTCACCTTCGGCAAAGACCGCAGCCAAAACGGGATCGGCAACGGCGTAGACCGTTTTTTTGCCCTTCGCCTCGCGCTTTTCAATGAACTCAAGCATTACGAGCCGGGGGAGTGTGTAGGTAAGCGCCGCACCTGACCTGATACCCGTTGCCGCGAGGATCTGAGAAAAGCGCAGCGGCCCGGCCGCAAGTGCCGTGAGGATCAGGTTGACGTTGTTTACCCTCTGAAACTCCCGGCAGAGGTAAATCTCAAGAAGCGTTCTGAGATGAGCAGTGTTTCCGCCTGCTAGCTCTCTGAAATTTTCCTCTGCCGTAACAGCAAGATCAACCGCCGCGGCATAGGCCGGGATGCCGCCGCAGAGGGCGTAAAGACGCCGCTGATCGGCCTCAGAAAACCCGGGCCAGAAGGCTTTGACTTCACAAAAGCCATAGGCTGCAAATGAATCAGAGCGAAGACGGTCGAAAAGAAAAACCGCCGAAAGCCGTTATTTCAGGCTTTAAGCGGTTTTCGCCCATCTGCAGAAGGCTGGTGGTCGCCGAGACGGGAATCGAACCCGTACGCCAAAGGCTGCGGATTTTAAGTCCGCTACGTCTACCAATTTCGTCACTCGGCGACTCTGTCCATAATTACGGCAGAGGTCGGCATTTTAGCGAAAAACTCTCTGCCGCAGGCAAGCCCTGTCGCTTGGGCAGCATAACCGGGGATCGTACTGCCTGCTTCTGAGTCCGTATTGCCGGAAGAGCCCTTGAGAATTCTTTCCGGGAGGGGCAGTTTTACAAACAGGCAGCCGGTCGGTGAATGTAGAGATTCACTGGGGCCTTCCGGGTCAGCTTCGTTCCGTCGGCAAGCTCCAAATGCCAGGTTAAGTCGTTCTTGGTCTTAATGCGCCAGCCCATTCCGTCCGGTGTAATGTCCACATCTTTCTCTGAAAGGTCTTTTTTATTCGTGTAAAAGACGCCCAAAGGAACAGACGACGAGGAACTGGAACCAAAATTCTTAACAGCAACTTTGCCGATGCTGTTGAGCGCGTCGGCAGCCCTTTTCTCCGGCGTATCGCTCGTCGCAGTTTTCGGAAAAGCTTCGGTGAATATCATTCCGTAAGCCTCGAATCCGGAAGCAAGCAGCAAATCCGCTTCGACGGCATACTCGGCATCCCGGCTTTCAACGAAAACCTGAGAATCCAGCATCGTCTTGAGAAAAACGGCCATACCGGAAAAGAAAAACAGCACGGTAAGCGCGAAGATCAGAATGCTTCCTCTTTCACGCCCGGGGCAACGATGTCTGACAGCATCCGTCATAACGGCGTTTTTCATTTATCAGCCTCCCAAAGCGGATGGAATTCATAAACAATCTCGCCGCTGTTGGAACCCTGCAAGGCTACTGCAAGCTTGACAACCTTGCGTGAATCACTCCCTACAGATACGGAGGCAGGGGTAATCGTCCACGTGGTAACGCCCTCCAGAAAAACGACCTTTTTTCCAGAGATGTTCCAGTAAACCGTGCCGTTCTCAAAGGGAAATTTATCTTTCACTACGTTGAGGTTTTCCAGCTTCGTCTTCTCCACCTCCCGCTTCACCACAGCTACGGCAACGTGGACCTGGCTCGTGCCAACGCTTTGAATGCGAAGCCCCTGATAAATTCTGACGCCGTAAGCCATGGTTGCCGTAATGACTGCCCCGATGAAGCCGGCAATCACAAGCGTTACCACGCACTCAAGAAGCGTAAAGCCTCTCTTAGGGTAAGCGGTATTTGAATATGCCTTCATCACTCGCCCTCCTGCGTTTCCTTAGAAGACGAGAAGACCGGAAGGCCAGAAGTTGCGTTGAGCGTAGGATATGAAAAGAGGCGGCGATAAGTATGGCCGTCGGCCTTGACGGTAACAAGCCTAAGAGAACTGTCGTTGCTGGTATCGAGTTTGGCGGCGTAATTCTTTCGTTCGTCAGAATCCTTTCCGTCGTCATCCATTGACATAAACGTGACGTTTACAGTGACGCCAGACTTGCAGACGGAGGCCGCACCACTATCAAGTTCGGCAACCGGACGTCCTTGAAAAGCCGCTTCGATTCTCGCCATGCAGTTTTCAGCCGCAAGGCTGCGGTTGTCTAGAGCCGTGCGCATCTGAACGACCTTGACCGCAGTGCCCAGAACCATGGCGGCCGTACCCATGGCAAGACCCACAATGATGATCGTCATAACGGCTTCAAGGAGCGCAAAGCCTGCCTTCGAGCGAAGTCCGTTTCTTTGATCAGTTCTCATGGCCTTCCTCTTCCGGCAGCGTCCTTCCGATATAGCCCGATTCATAGATCGTGAGCGAAAGCGTGTTCGAACTTTCCTTCTTGGATGCCAGATCAATCTTTACGCGCTGGCATGTCGAGCCAGAGCATGGACGGCCATATTCGTCAAACTTGATTTCGCCCGAAGGTTGGAGAGACTTCACGTCAGCATCGGACCACGTGAAGGTGCGAGTTGTTGATCCGTGCTTGCAGGTCGCACTATTCTTGGAAATCGTAAGCGTGGTATCTCCATCCTGATACATGAGCTGCTGATTGCGAGCGAAGACAACCGCTTCGCGAAGCCTGCTTTCACTCTCCATGAATTCGCTCTCAAAGGTGAAGTTCAGCTTCGGAAAGTGAGCGGCAAAAATCGCTGAGAGCGTGCCCAAGAGCACCAGCACCAGCACGAACTCGAGAAGCGTGAAGCCGGCATTCCTTCTCATCCCGCACCTCAAATCGAAAGGATGAATTGAATCCACAGACGCCAGAGATCATGCCCCCAGAGGAGCGTCACCCAGGCCGCGAGGCAGAGATAGGGACCGAACGGCATCTCCATGGAGCCGAGCCCTTCGGCAGACTTTCTCAAAAGCGCCGCAACGGCAAAGCCCAGCACGGCGGCAAGACCCGCCATGATGACGATGAGCGGCAGGAGCTCCGCCGTCACAAGAAAGCCGATCATCAGCATGAGCTTCACGTCGCCAAAGCCCAGGCCTTCAACGCCTCGACGACGAAGATAAAGCACGCCCACGAGCCAGAAGACGACGGCGCCCAGCACGCCGCCCAGCAATACATTCAGCCAGTCGTTGCCGAGCACGAAAATGGAAACGGGAAGCGAAATGACGGCGCCTCCCAGCGTAAAGCGGTCCGGAAGAATGGTTGACTGCGCATCAATGAGCGACATTACGATGAAAAGCGCCGTCACCACCCAGCCCCAGAAACAGGCGGCCGTCGGACCATAAACCCAGCCGACGGCGGCCATGGCCGCGCAGGTCATGAGTTCGGCGAGAGGACAGCGAATGCCGATCTTGGCTCCGCAGGAGAAGCACTTTCCACGCAAACAGACCCAGCTGACAACCGGAATGAGCTCCCAGATGCGAAGCCTGTGGCCGCATTCGGTGCAGTGCGACGGCGGCCAGACAATCGACTCATTGGTCAGATATCGATCGGAAACAACGTTGAGAAAGCTGCCGATAAAGAGACCAAGAACCGCACTGAAGATCATCCAGTCGCTTCGCGGCACATAGTCGAGGGTGGAGAGGAAGTCGCTCATCATGAATCAATGGTCAGATGCGCCTGACATCCTTCAGAAAGTCGGAATCGCGAGCGTAGTGCGCAACAGTTTCGCGAGAGATGATGCCTCGATCAAACAGATCCTTGAGCGCATCGTCCATCGTGCACATGCCCTGGCCTCGACTCGTCTGGATGACGCTGTTGATCTGCGGGGTCTTGCCTTCGCGGATGAGATTGCGAATGGCGCCGTTCACCAGCATGATCTCCATGGCCTGAACGCGACCCTTGATGTCGCAGCGCTTCATAAGCGAAACGGAGAGGACGGCCTTGAGCGTATCGGCGAGCACCATGCGCATCTGCGCCTGCTCGGCCTCGGGAAAGATCGAAATGATACGGTCAACGGACTGAGCCGCAGTACGGGTATGCAGCGTGGCAAAAACCAGATGACCGGTTTCGGCTGCTTGCAAGGCAAGACGGACCGTTTCGCGGTCGCGCATTTCGCCCACCACCACAATGTCCGCGTCCTCGCGAAGCGCAACACGAAGAGCGGCCTGGAAACTGGTTGTATGAAGGCCTACTTCGCGCTGGCTCACCATGCAGCCGAGGCTTTCATAACGGAATTCAATGGGATCCTCAATCGTGAGGATGTGTTCGCGGCGATGCTCGTTCGCATAGTTGACAAGAGCGGCCGTCGCGGTCGACTTGCCGCTGCCGGTCGGGCCCACAAGGAGCACGAGACCGCTGTTGAGCATGGAAAGCTCAGTGAGCGAATTGGGAAGTCCGAGCTCTTCGAGCGTCGGAATGGCATTTGGAATTTCTCGGAAAGCGGCAGCCGCTCCGGCGAGCGTCTGAAAAACATTCACACGGTAGCCTGCAAGTCCGGGAATTTCATAACGTAGATCGACCTCACCCTTCTCTTCTAAGATCTTCTTGTGACGTTCGTTGAGGATCTTGTCAAAGACAGCCTCCATATCTGCAACCGTAAGCTCCGCATTACCAACCGATTCAAGCTCGCCGATGACGCGAGCCATGGGAGGTTCGCCTACGCTGAGATGGAGGTCGGAACCGTGGCGTTGATGGACTGTGCTGAGAGCGGAATCAAGATCAAACATGGAGATAGCCGTAAGAGTTATTAGCATAAAGCGAGACACTGCTTTTTAGACTCTGCGATTCAAGATAAATTTAAATCAAGGTTATTGTCAGAGTATCAGAGCAGAAAAATGCATTGCGAAACATCTACAGACATCTCGCAATGCATAATCCATCTAACTTTTACTAGTTTTTTCAGCAATTCCTGTTTAAGGCGTAGTCGGCAACGCCGGAGCACTAGAACAAACCGGCAAAGCGATCGTAACTTTGGCCATTTCTTCTTCTCCCTTCTTAATCGTCAGGGTAGCGGAAGCCGTAGAAACATTCTCCGAAGCAGTCTTAATTGCAGCGGAGTCTCCCGTAAAGCCGTGAGCCGTCGCGTCAGCAGAACCTGCTTTGAAGAGCCCGTCAGCTTCATCGACGGCATCCTTACGAGCAATAGAACACGTTTTGCCATCAAGAATAAGCTCAGCGAACTTAGCGTTCAAACGGGCCTGATATTCAGCCGCAACTGCTTTAGCGGTTTGCCTTTCCGCCTGAGTCTTGAGATCATAATACTTCGGAATAGCCACAGCAGCCAAAATACCGAGCAACACAAGTACCATAACGATTTCAATCAACGTGAAACCGCGCATGTTGTTTTTCATACATTCACTCCTATAAAAACAACGTTAAACAAAAAAACTAATAGCCTTAGAATTAAAGAGTGCTATTTTTGCAAGAGATAATTCCAGACGGAACAGTAAACGCATCATTCTTACCATCTGCCCGCCGCATCCAAACCGTAATGGAAGAAGATTCTTCTTTAGCAGCCTCAGCACCATCTAGAGCCATCGCTCCAACAGGCGCATCCGGCCTAATCATTAGAAATTCCGCGCCAATATTATTAAACGCATTCAATTTTGCCTGATAGCAAGGCTCCCCAGCGAGCATTAATTTAGCAGTTTCACTATTTAGATCAGCAACAAATCTTTTAGCAAAAGCACAAGCCTCTGCATATCTTGCCTGGTTTTTAAGATCATAATACTTACTAACCGCAACCGAGGCTAAAATACCTAGTAAGACAAGAACCAGGACAATTTCAACCAAAGTAAAACCTCTTTTACTTCCATTAAACCCCATCTTTTTCACCTTTCAAGTAATATATTTTATTTAAAACAGTAGTCTATTGGACCAGCTTTACAAGATCCCACATCGGCAAGAAGATCGCCAATGCAAAGAAAAGCACTACAACACCAAGAGCCATGATCAGTATGGGGCCAATCCACTCGGTAAGCTCCTCTACCGCCAACTCGACTTCATTGTCATAGTGCCTGGCAAGGTCGTTGAGCATCTCATCCAACTTGCCGGAATGCTCGCCCACCAAAATGAGATTCACCGCCAGCGGTGTAAACCCTTTCACAGATTCAACAGCAGCCGCAATCCCGCTGCCCGCCTGAATTTTTGACTTGATTCCCTCGAACTTCGTCTGAAAGAACGCATTGTCAACCGTATCCCGGATGATGTCCAGACTGTTCAAAACCGAAAGACCGCTTCGCTGAAGAATGCTGAAAATTGCCGCAAAACGCGCAATGGCCGCCTTCTGTACAACCTTGCCGATCAGGGGAATCTTGAGCGCCATACTGTCACGCCAAAAAACGCCCCTTTCAGTCTTCATATATGCCTTCCACGCATAAATGAATCCGAAAAACAAAGCCAGGATAATAAACCAATAATCTTGGAAGAACTGATTGAGCCACAAAGCAAACTGTGTAGGCAACGGCAATTCGACCTTGGCTGACTGAAATATCGAGGCAAACTGCGGCACCACGAAATTGAGAAGTACAAGAAACGCAATCACCATCGCAAATACCACCATCTTCGGATAGCGTAGAGCGGACGTTATTTGCTGCTTCGTCTTCGCGTCATGTTCGAGCAGATACACCAGACGTTCAAGCACTTCCGGAAGCGCACCCGAGCTTTCGCCCGCCGCGATCATGGCACAGTAAAGCGATGAGAACACCTTGCGATTGGCCGAAAACGCCTGATGCAGGCTCTCGCCCTCCAGCACGCGGCGCTGCATGTCGCCCACGACCCACTTGAACTGCTTGTTCTCCGCCTGATCATGAAGGATGCGCAAAGCCTCGGGCAGCGAAATGCCGGCCATGTAGAGCGTGCGGAACTGCTGCGTAAAGAGAATCAGCTCCGACGTGCTCAGGCGCTTTTGGAAAAGACGACGCCAATCCCAGCTCGTCTTCGCCTTGGCTTCACCCTGAAGCTTCGAGACAACGAGCCCCTGCTCGAACAGCTTGCTGCGAGCATCCTTTTCGGAATCCGCCGTCAACGTTCCGTTGAGACGGCGTCCAGCGGCATCGACGGCTTCGTAACGGTAGTCAAGAGGCATTTCTCAGTCCCCGTTACGCCATCGTGACGCGCAGCGCCTCTTCGCAGGTCGTAAGCCCCGCACGAATCTTATCCGCAGCGTCCCGACGCATCGTGTGAAGGCCGTTTTCAAGCGCATGACGGTAAACCGTCTGCATCGACTCGCCCTTGAGCACCATTTGATTGATTTCCTCCGACATGGGCATCACTTCGAAGATGGCCATGCGTCCCGCGTAACCGGTGCCGCCGCACTGCGGACAGCCGGCGCCGTGATAGAACGGACCATCCTCGGGCTTGAGGCCAAGATCGCGAAGCATGCCTTCGGCGGGCACATATTCCTGGCGGCAATTCGGGCAGATCGTGCGAACAAGACGCTGGGCAAACGTGCACAACAGCACCGACGTCACCAGGTAGGAAGGCACGCCCATGTCGACGAGACGATAGACGGCGGAAAGCGCATCGTTCGTATGAAGGGTCGACAGCACAAGGTGGCCCGTCATGGCGGCCTGAACGGCAATTTCGGCGGTTTCCTTGTCGCGGATTTCACCCACCATGATGATGTCCGGGTCCTGACGCAGAATGCTGCGAAGGCCCGACGAGAAGGTCATGCCGGCTCTGACGTTCAACTGAACCTGGCGTACGCCGGGAAGACGGTATTCGACCGGGTCTTCAAGCGTGATGATGTTGACGTCCTCGCGATTGAGCATCTTCAGAATGGCGTAGAGGCTCGAGCTCTTGCCGGAACCCGTCGGACCGGTCGAAAGGATCATGCCGTAGGGCTTGCGGATGCAGCGGGTGATCGTCGCATAATCGGCCTGGTTCATGCCGAGCTTCGGAAGGTCGTAGATGATCCCCGAGCGGCTGTCCAAAAGACGAAGCACGATGTTTTCGCCGTACGTCGTCGGAAGGGTCGACACGCGAATGTTTACCTCGCGGCCTTCGGCCTTGACGGTAAAGCGACCATCCTGCGGAAGACGCGTTTCCGAAATGTCCATGTTGGACATGATCTTGATGCGGGACGCCACGGCGGAACCCATGGAGACCGGAATCGTGGAGGCACGGCGAAGAAGCCCCTCGACACGATAGCGGACCTTGATCTCCGTCTTTTCCGGATTGATGTGAATGTCGCTCGCACCGGCCTTGAGGGCTTCGGCGATGATCATGTTGACGAGCTTAATGACGAAGGCTTCGCTCACGTCACCTTCGAGCTCCTGATCCTTTACGGCGCTCTGCACCGCAGTCTGCACGGGCGAAGTCTCAGCGGCGCCGGCGGCATTGTCAAGCATTTCGCCCACGGCGGAGTATTCGCCGTAGACAGCCGTAAAGAGACGCACGAAGTCCTTCTTGAGACAGAGCACGGGCTCCATCTGGCAATGCGCAATTTCCTCGATTTTGTCCAAAGTCTGGAAGTCGTGCGCATCGAGAAGCCCCACGCAGAGCACGCCGCTTCGCATGCACAGAGGCACCACGCGGTGACGGCGCGCGAAGTCGGCCGGAATCACCGAGCGCAGCTTCTCGTCGATCGGAAACGCCTCGCGATTGTAGACGGGCACCTGAAGCTGGCTGGCAACAGCCTGCAGCACCTGAGCTTCCGTCACAATGCCGGCGGAAACGAGATACTCGCCCAAACGCTGATCCTCTTCACGGGCGCGCTTAAGCGCATCTTGAAGCGCATCGGCAGTCAGAAGGCCTGCAGCCACCAGCTGCTCGCCCAGACGCATCTTCACTCGTCCGCTTTTATTGAATTCAGCCATGATCAGACTCCTTCACGACTCTCGGCTCAACGGCTGCCGGGCGTAAGCACGGCCGGAGACTGAGGCAGCGGAGCGGAACGGCGGCCGGATTCGGCGCGCGTCGGCAGAATGGTCGGGGTGATGAAGATCAGCACCTCTTCCATCGAGACATTGCGGTTCGTACTGCCGAAGGCATACTTGCCGCCCGGCAGATCGCGCATGCCGGGAACGCCGGCTTCCTGATTCGTGCCCTTTTCCTTCGTAAGACCGGAGATGACGATCGTCTCGCCGCTTCTCACGAGCACAGTGGTTTCCGTCTGCTTCTTGACGATGTACGGATTGCCCTGCACGCTGCGGCTGGCATCCACTTCGTCCTTCTTGATCAGAACCTTGAGCTTGAGGTTCGCCGGGTCGATGACGTTCGGCGTCATTTCAAGTCGCAGAACCGCGTCCTCGAACTTGACGCTCGTATCGCCGTCGTCGTCCTTGCTTACATACGGCACCTTCTCACCGTTTTCGGTGTAGGCCATCTTGTTGTCAAGCGTCGTAATGGACGGAGACGACAGAATGTTGAGCACGCCTTCGCTTTCCATCAAGTTGAGTTGAGCTTCGAGAACGGAAGTTTTGCCAAAGGCCAGGCCAAGGGTGCCTGCACCGGAGGAATTGACAATGCTGCCGTAGCCAAGCCCAAGCGGGAAGCCGCTGATGGTATTGGTACTTCCATCCCCGCCCTTCTTAAGAGGCGTACTGCCGGAACCGCCGATCAGCTTATGATGCTCGAAGCGTCCGCCCCACTGCATGCCGAGCTCGCGAGCCTTTTCCTTCGTTGTTTCGACAATGTAGGCCTTCAGCTGAACCTGCGGACGCGGACGGTCAAGGCTGTCGATCAAAGCAAGGATGCGGGCCTGTTCGGTCGGCGTTCCCTGAATGACGAGCGCATTGTTGTGCTGGTCGATTTCAATGACGGCATCCTTGTTGCGCGAAACAAAGCGCGTCAGGCTGTTCTTGAGCGAAGCAGCATCGGAATAGCGGACGTTCACGACCTGCACCATCATGTCGCCCGAATGAGCGGCCGTCTGGTACTGCTCGGAAAGCTGGTTATTGAGCGTGAGTAGGCTCACTTCCTTCTGCTTGTCGGCGGCCGTCATCACCTGCAGGATCTTGCCCTGCCAGCGATAGTCGAGACCGTTGGAGCGAAGGATGGACTGGAAGACGTCGCTCCAGCGGGCGTTCTTCACGTTGAGGCTGATCTTGTCCGAAACGCCGCTGCTCATCATGAGGCTCACGTTGGCTGCGGAGGCCATGGCGCGCAGAACCGACTCGACGGCTGCATTCTGGAGCTTGAGCGTGATGGGCTGATCAGGCAGCGCGCGCGGCGTGCCGTGCAGATTTACAGACTGTTGCTTCATCAGAACGCGGGGTTCGGGCGCCAGATCCTCGAGCGCGGGCGAGAAGCCCTGTCGGTCGACGGACTGGTTCTGCCAGTGCTGCATGAACGCATCGTCCTTGCCGATGCCGTCCTTGTCGCGGGTTGCGCATCCGGAAAGCACGAGCACCGCAACGAACGCGGCTGCAAGAGGACGCATGAGGCAGGTGTTGAGGTTGATGTTGAGTGCTTTCATTTGATTACCGGACCTGCTTGGCGGTCACTTGTGTTATGAGGTTGGAGTCGCCGGCTTTCGGCTCCTCGTAATTGGTTTCAAGATCCTGCTCGACGAAGTTGAGCGTGCGGCGCATGCCGGTGTCCGGAAGCTCAAGCACCACGGAATCGGCGCCGATCGACTTCACCACTTCGCCCGGGGATCATGTCGCCCCTGGCGAATTCAACGCCGCCGAGAATGACGAGGTGGGTGCGGCCCATGTGAATTAAGCCATCGACCGAGATGAAGGGAAGTTTCTGGCCGTTACGCGCAAACTGTCGGCTTGCCGGCACCGCCTGAAGCGGATCGCGCTTGAGCGGCTCGTTGGCGGCGGCGAGACGCCTGCGCGCTTCGGCGTTGAGCGGCATCGACGTCATGCGGGCGCTCATCTGAGCCACGGCGGAGCTTGCAGACTCGGCCTTCGAATCCGACGAAACGACGGCATCGAACTTGTCAAGCGACGAATAGAAGAAGTTGCCGGCCGCCAAGATCAGGGCGACAATCACGAGCCCGAGCAGCTTTTTCTCACGAGAATTCATCACTTGCCTCCCTGCTCTTTAAGAAGGCCGAAACGAGCCCGGATCGTCACTTCATACTTGTTGCTGTCGGCATCGTCGCCGGCAGAAGCCTTGACGCGGCCAATGGACGAGATCCAGTCCTGGGAGCTCAGGCCCACAAGGAAGCGGCGGAAGCAGTCGGTCGTGCCTTGAGCCACGCCCTTGAGGCGAATGTCGCTCTTACCTACGACGGAGATGGCCTCCGGCAGGAACTGCGTGTTGTGAAGGCCCGCATCCTGCGCCACGACGCGAAGCGTCTTCAAAAGACCGCGCACATCCTTGGGCATGTCGTAAACAGCAGCAGCCGCAAGAAGCTTTTCCGTCTCGACGCGGCGCGCCTTGAGGCTTGCCACAACCGGCGCAATCGTGCGGTGAGCGGAGATCTCATCGTTGAGTTCGTTAAGCTCCATGCCGCGGGAAATCTTGGCAAAGTAGAGGCCGCCCGCGAGCACGACGGACACGGCAAAGACGACGGCCATCAGAAGCAGGCCGCCCAGACCCGCACCGCGCATATTCTTGAACACGTCCTTCATCAGAAGCCTCCGCTCATGCGAATGGCGTAGGCCACGCCGTTGTCCACGGAATCTTCCGTCACAACGGTCATCGTACCGCCGCGGTTGAGTCCTTCAAGACGATTGATGAATTCCGCAAAGGAAGCCTCGCGCTCCTGCGCGCTGCCGTAGAGGCTCACGTGCACGACGACCAGCGTCTGCCGTGCCTTTTCGTTCCGCTCATTGCGGGAAGACTTCTTCTTGTCTTCAGAAACAGCTTCACCGGCCGGCACGAGCTCGATGGATCGAATGTAGACATCATCGCCGCGCACGGCCGCAAGCTCGCCGAGCAGACCGGCGAAGCGGCGGCGCTCGAGAACGGCCACGCCTCGGCTTTCAAGCGCTTCAAGGCGCTGCATTTCGCTGTCGACGGCACGGGCGGTGAGCGGCGTGCCGATGGCCACGAGCTGGCGGCGGCTTTGATCAAGCGCTTGGCCGTCCTCAACCCAGGCAAGACCGCACCAGGCGGCAATGCCGAGCATGCAGACCGTGGCGGCGCCGAGCGCAACCATGCCGGCGCTCGGCCGGCAGATCCAGCAGGTTGGGCGTCGTCTCGTTGCTGCAGGCGAGGCCCAGCGCTTCAAAAGCCGCCACGCACTTGAAATTTTCCGGAATGCCGTGAACGCGATCTTCGGCGCCTTCAACGAGGTAGGCGTTGGGCAGGCGAACCTTGCACGGGATGCCGAGCTTGCTTTCCAGACTGCGGGCGAGCACCTGGGCAAAGCCGTGGTCGGCCGTGAGGCAAAGCCCCATCGGAGCGGCGCCGTGCTCGACGCGCTCGTAGTAGCTGAAGGTGCGTTCAAGGTACTTGATGCAGCGGTCGACGCCTGCGTCGAGGCTCGATGCGAGCATGTCGCCGTGCGTCTTCAGAAGCTCTTCGTCGGCGAAGATCTGCTTGACGCGAAGCATCAGGCGCGCGCGGCGATCGTCGGGCGATTCGTTCGGATCGTATTCTTCCGTGACGGACAGGCGCTCGACGGCGTCGGCAAGCAACTGGTCCATGCCGAAGTTGAAGTTGCGCTGAAGCGCGACGCGGCCGTTTTCGATGATGGTGAGCACGCTCTCGCCCGCGACGACCGTCATGTAGGCGTAGGTCGTCCAGCTTTCGTCGACAGGCGTGCGGCAGGCGAGAAGCGCCGGCACGAGCTCCTGAGAGCTCAAGCCCGCAAGCTTGATGCCGGCCTTTTCAAAGGCGGAACGCCAGACTTCGCAGCCTTCCTGAGATGCGCTCACGGCGATCGCGCGCAGCGAGGGCACGTCCGTGCCGGCCGTGCGGCCGAGAAGGCGGTAGTCGAAATTGGTTTCGTCGGGATTGATCGCAGAGACGCGGCTCGCGTTCAAAAGCGCAACGGCGTCAAGATCGGCATCCTTGACGACGGGAAGCGTCAGGACGTAAACGACGGATTCGGAGAGGTTCGCCCAGACATCGCAGTCGTTGGGCTTGTCGACAACGCTGCGGATCACCCTGGCGGCGAATCCGGCCCTGTCTTCGGGGGCATTGCCGCAATCGGCGGGATAGCCACAATAGGCCGCCCTTTCAATTGCGTCGATTCCCTCGCGGCTCTGAACAACAGTCACGCCGTCTCGGTCAAGCACAACGCCAGCCTTTACCCGGCCTCTTCTCGGAGCGACTCGGATGGCGGCGGATGCGGCAGCCTTGTCAGTACTGTTAGTCATTGAGTGAGCTTTTGTTCTTTTTTTTCGCCTGCGTGCTACACGGCTGGCTCGATTGAAATTGATGCTTCCGCAACAGCGTTCAGGAAATCATCCGGACAATTCTGTTACGAATTCTAACCTGAATTTTGCATGAGTGCTGAAAAAAACAGCGCGCTTTTCATGGCTTAAATTCTGATTTTAATAAAGAAAAAAGGGCTTTTTTGTTAATGTTTTTCTACCACATAAAACAAAAGACCTGTTCATGACTTCTACTCCAACAGCAACAACTGATGGGTTCGGCCGCAGCGTGCAGACGGGCTGACGATTACTCATCCTTATCGTTTGACGTGCGGG
>OMAQ01000793.1_pt1 | contig 15928 bp, 16 predicted proteins | sample 1673461 | NCBI WGS metagenome assembly OMAQ01 (sample SAMEA103958112, study PRJEB25191) | human gut metagenome | biome: human-associated habitat [ENVO:00009003]; feature: intestine environment [ENVO:2100002]; material: feces | place: Germany | collected 2013/2015
TAATATAAAAAGTCAAGTTTCGGTTGAATTATTTTACAATTCGGTTTATACTCAATTTATACATTCGGCATTTAATTATTATTTACAAGAGGTAAAATTATGAGCATTACTGAAAAATCATTCGGAAAGCTTCCGAGCGGCGAAGAAATTTTTCTTTACACAATCACAAACAAAAACGGCGCGCATGTTTCGATTCAAACACTCGGTGCCGGAATTCAGTCGGTTTTCGTGCCCGATAAAAACGGTGCCCTCGGTGATGTGGTGCTTGGGTTTGACGACCCGAAGTATTACACCGATCCAGATTTGGGATATCAGGGGCTTGTTGTGGGCAGAGTTGCAAACAGAATAAGAGACGCCAAATTCAAAATAGACGGCAAAGAATACAAAACACCGAACAATCAGGGAAATTGGACTCTCCACAGCGGCGGCAGATTCAGCTTTACCCCGTGGGAAATCGAAAGCAAAAACGAAGCCGAAAACAGCATAACGCTTAAAAGATTTTCGCCGAACGGCGAGGACGGCTTTCCCGGCAATTTCACAATGACGGTGAAATACACCTTTACCGAAGATAACATCCTGCGCCTTGAATACGGCGTTTTGAGTGACGAAAAAACCGTTGCCGCGCCCACCAACCATGCATATTTCAACCTTTCGGGCAAAACAAAGGGCACGATTGAAAATCATTATCTTAAAATTAACGCCGCAAAATTCACCGAAACGGACGACGACCAATTGCCAACGGGCGAGCTCGGCGAGCTTGCCGGCACAATGATGGATTTTGCCGAAATGCATAAAATCGGCGATAAAATCGACGAACCTTTCAGAGCGATTATTGACGGCATCGGCTACGACAACAATTATTGCCTTGCCAAAAGCCCGCGTGATTTCACCGAAGCCGCCGTGCTTTATGATGAAGAAAGCGGCAGGCAAATGGAGGTTTACACCGATTTGCCCGGAGTGCAGCTTTACTGCGGCGGCTGGCTGAAAAAAGACGGCAATCCCGGCAAAAAATCAAACGGCAATGTAACCTTCAGAAGAGGCGTGGCGCTTGAAACGCAGTTTTACCCGGACAGCGTTAATCACCCCGCCGAATTTCCGTTTTCCTATGTTGAGCCTAACAGGGAATTTAAAACCGTAACGGAATTTCGCTTTTCCGTTAAATAAATCGCGCGCCGTAATCGGCATTTAAAATGCTGCCGAAAGCACTCGTCAAAGCCGAGAGCAGAGCGGCATAAATCCCTATTAAACACAATTGCCAAGCGGCGCAAGACATATAAAACAATAAAACAAAAGGGACGGCGAAATGCTCACACTCCGTAAAAAGAATGCGGTTTAAGCTTTCGCCGTTCCTATTTTATTTTCCGTTTATCTGCCGCGGGTAACCCTGTACCACACAACATCGGCAAACCGCGTGCATCTAAGCCGCCCCGCCGCGCTAAGTTTTTTCAAAAGTGCCGCAATTTCATCCTGCGATGTGTATTCATAATCCAACTCAAGCTCCGCCGTTGAAAAATTTGCGCCCTCATAGGCTTCTTCAATAAAATCATAAAGTGCCTTTTCACTTTCGCAAAGCTCAAGAATTTCCGCCGAATTTTGCGGCTTTTCCGAAGCTTTGTCGGCTGATTTTTTGTCGGCAGTGCCGTAATTATCACTGATTTTCAGAGTTTTCCCTCCGTTTCCCGATTTTTCCGTTCAATCCACTGCCAGTTTAATATATTTTCGCGAAAAAATCAATAATTCCTCAGCGCAAAGATTAACGGCGGCACAAATTTTCTGCCGAGTATTTAACATTCCAAACAAATCACATAAATCAAAGCGGGAAGCCTAAACCCCATCGTTAAAAGGTTCAAGCTTCCCGCTTAAATTATTTATCAACCGATTTTGAATTGGCGTATATTTGATGCATTTTTTCATCCGGATAATGAACATCCAAAAACTGCTCGATTTTATTTGACGGTGCCATGCCCGCTTCCCTTTGATTCATTCGAAATGCCGCAGAGCCCGAAAGCGCGCAGTCGAAAACGAAAAATGCAATAAATGCCCACACAATAATTCGCTCATGCGGCAAATGCACCGCAGCAAAAATTTTGCCCATAAGCGGAATCATGATTTTAACCCAGAAAACTCCGAGCACGCCCCAAAAAAGCGAATAAAGCAGGCACACCCTGCCGTTAATATTGAGCGGCACATTGCTGTAATCCCACGCAACGGAGCCGAACAAAATTTCCTGCCCGAGCGAGCAAATATATTCAACCGCCGTGCCGCTGGCAAAGGCAACTAAAAAGATTTTCCAAACCTGTGCATTTTCAAAATGCACCAAAAGCAGGGTTAAAAGCACCGCGCCCATACCGTAAGCAACGCTTAAATGCCCAAGCACAAGCGATTTGCGGCTTTCTATAAACCCGTGCTTAATAAGGCACCAAAGGGTTTCCACCAAATAGCCTGTATAGCAGCTGGCAATAAATATCCACACATATTGGAAAACGTTAAACTTAATTTTTTCCACGGTTTATCACTCCTCTTAGCTTCACACAACAATATATAGCCGCGAAGTCAAAACCACAACACCTTTGCCCCTTATTTTATTAACATTTAATTTTTGATTTTACAAAATGCATGCTTTGTAATGCCGGAATTGCCGCCGCTTCAGTTTGCAAGCTGCGCCGGAAGTTCATTTGCCTCCTGTTCGGAAACAAATTCAACCCTGTATTCGCCGATTGAATCTTTTACCGAAAGCTGCTTATCAAGCGGGCACTCCGAGATATACGCCTTATTGAATCGATTATCTTCAAACGCCGAAAAATCAATATTTTCCGAATAATCGATTATCAAAGTGAAAACATCTGCCGACGGTAAATTTCCGACATCGTTTAAAGGATTGCCGTGCAAATTCAGAAAAGAATATGAAACGCAGGCCAAGGAAACCGCAGAAATATTATTGCTGCTTAAATCCATATAAACCGAAGCTGTGCTTAACAATTCGGAAAGTGCAGACATATCCGAAATATCGTTTCCGCAAAGATTTACATATTCCAACGATTTTGAATTTTTCAGAGCTGTTATATCGCCAATAGCATTGCTTTGCGCCGATAACTCTTTAAGCGACGGCTTGTTTGCAAGCGCAGAAATCGAACTTATCGAATTATCGTCCAAATACACATTCTCAAGCAGTGTACAATCGGAAAGCGCCGAAATATCGGAAATTTCATTGTTGCTTAAATAAACCCGCGTAAGCGAGGAAGCCGATTTTGCAAGCGCCGATACATCGCCGAGCCTATTTGTGCTTAAATCAACCGAAACCAAAACCGTGCAATTTTCAATTCCGTTCAAAGATGATATTTCATTATTTGCCGCCTTGAGATATGCCAATTTAATCGAATGCTCAAGGCCGCTTAAATCCGAAAGCTTATTATCGGACACTTCAACGCTTTGCAATTTTTCACATGCAGAAAGCGACGAGAGCGATTCAACCGAGTTGCCTTTTAATGAAACTTCCTCCAAATCCGATGAAGCCGCAAGAAACGCAATATCGGAAACTCCTGCGCCGTCTGCGCTGAAGCTTCTGAAATTGAACTCGGCGAGCACGCTGTAGTCTTTGATCGGGTTGCCGCTTACATTAAGATTTTTTAATTTTTCCTTTGCGGCGGTCAGCTTGGATATGTCCGTTATTTGATTCTTGCTTAAATCAATGCTTACAAGATTAGGATTAACCGATTCTGCTTTTGCAAGCTGTGCATCATCAATATTGCACTCCGAAAGAGAAAGCGAAGATAAGTTCATGGCTGCAAGCTCCGCAAAGCCACCGTCGGGCAAAGAGCAGCCGTTAAGCGAAACACTGCTTAATTTTTCAAGTGCTTTCATCTTATTGATATCATTCTGCGTTATGTTGACCTTATTATAAATTATTACCGACGAAGTATTTGCCTTAAATTTTGTGCCGCCTATTTCAACCTTTTTTGAAAGAGCGCCTGAAGCTGCGGCAATTGTTAAAACCAAAGCGGCAGCAATTACGGCAATCGCAATCGCAATGCCTTTTGCGGCTCTGCCTTTTTTACTGCTTGATTTTTCGGATGTGATTTTTTGCGATTTATTCTTTTTTGCACATTTCGTTTTTGATTTGCTTTTTTGCGGTGCCTGCACGGCGTTTTGCTCGGCAGGCAATGCTGGCGTTATCTCGGCATGCACACAATTTGCAAATTCCGTTTCACCGCTTTTTTCATCTGCATCTGAAGTTAAATTATCATGAACGCCCAAGATTGCTTTGATTTCTGAAAGCATTTTTTCAATTGCTTTCGATTTATTTTGATATGCATTGTATCTTTGCACATTGGTTAAATAAAAATTGAAATCATCCTGAAGCGCGCAATCATCAATATCAAAAGGCATAACGATTTTATTTTCGTTTATCGCCTGATCGAGTTCCCGCGGCACCCACTTGGATTTTTGCGCATTTTTTGAAAGAATCAGCACAAAAACCGAGCAATTTTTGATTGCCTGCGGAATTTCCGAGGCATAATTTGAACCGCCACGAATAGACATGGGCGCCATCCAACAGGAAATTCCGTTTTTTTCCAAAACGGATTTAACCCAATTTGCATCGTCATATTCCTCTGACTTATAGCTTATAAAAACCTGTTTTATTTCGTTCATTTTACCTATCCTCAAAGCTCAAGCAGCTTTTCAAATTCTTTATTGCCTGCAACAAGCCTGTTATAAAGCTCATATCCTATATCCGTGCCGAGCTTTGTTTTTTGATTCAACCATTTTTTAATTTCATCACTGTCAAATTTTTCGGGATATGCACAGCAATATTCACAAAAAGTGTAAACGGTTTGAATCAAATTCAAATCCCTTGCAACCCGTGAATTGATATTCAAGCCGTTATAATAGCCCGTCCAAACATTATAATAATATGTTAAATTTGCAACGCCGGGATATGTGCCTTTTAAAAACAGCTTTTTAAGAACCTCGTTTTGCGATTTTAATTCTTTTTGCGGCTCTGCCAAATTTATTTGCTGATCGCCGAGCGCCGATTCGGCCAAATCATGAATTAAAAGCATATTTATCTTCCTTTGCAAGGAACAAGAACGAAAGCAAGCCCATAACAGGCTCTCTTTTAATTTCAATGGCAGCTGCCGCGCCTGTTTTGAAAATTGCAACAAGATTTTGCACAATAGACATTAAAATAAGATTTATCAATGCAGCCAAGCACATAATAACGGTGCAAACAAGGATGAAGCTGTTGTCCGTTTCGGATACGGCGCCTATCATTCCGCCTGTTGCCGCAGACAGCAACAGCTGCCTGACGGTGTATAATTTGTTTGTTTCAAAGTTTTTATGGCAATAAAACTCATATATTCCGCACGCAACAAACACCAAAAGAGCAAATATGAAGGATACTGCCGCCGCGCTGTCAAGCTGATAGTTTGCAGCAAGACAACCGCCTCCGATTGCCACCGAAAAAATCAGCCCAAGAAAGAAATTAAACAAATTAAATTCATGCTTACACCTTACCTCAACACCTGCAAGCTGATCAATGCTGAATTCCTGATGAAAAATATTTTTACCGAGCGGAGAGCGACCGGCGGCTCTGAAAATAACCCTTTTGTTTGTTATTTGAAGTCTGCCGTAAGACTTTTCAAGCATAAATCTTGTTCTGAGCTTTGCAAAATCATATTGCTTAATCGGAATTTCTCCGTCATTTGCGGAAATGCAATCCGGAACAATTTTTAATCCGTGTTCAAATGCATCCGAGCTTTCAAGCTTGGTTCGCGTTTCATTTACCATATTAACGCCTTTGCCCACTCCGGTTTGGAGCTTATCGACTGCATTGTTGAGATTTTGCTTCATTTTGTCCTTATCAATATTGATAACAACATTTTCGGAATCTGCTTGGATGGTTTTTTCGGGTTGCGGATTGCTGTAAGGATTAAATCCGCCTTGCTCGTTTGGGGCAGCCTGCTGCTTTTGGCAATCACATATTTCACCATCTGCAAGAGGGCGCCCGCATTTAGTACAAAATGCCATAGTGTTTTCTAACCTTTCTTGCTACAAATAATTTATTATTTTTGATTTGAGTGTAGCCGCACAAATCAAACATAAAATTGCATAAGCAATCAATTTACAAATTTTGCAAAGCCATTATTTAAATCAAAACAGCGAATCAACGGCGAAATACCATTTATCATCAACCTTTACCATATTCATTGTGCTGCTTTCGGGCTCAAGGCTGCCAAATTGCACAGTGCAATATACAACGGCGGTTGAATCCGAGGTCACATCAATATCATCAACCGAAATATCAAGCTTTGGAAGCTCGGAAGCATCCGGAATATCCTCATCAAGATAAGATGCAAAAGGCAAAAGCGAAGAGATTGTGCCGATATCAAAGCCCACTGTGCTGTTAAGCAAGGAATTTGCGCCTTTATAAACCGATTGAACGGCCGGCTCGAAGCAGCTTATCAAGCCATCCATATCGGCAGAGTTATATGCCGACACTGCCTCTGCAACAGTTTCTTTAATTTGCTTTTTGGGAGAGGAACTTTTTTTGCAACAATTCCAACCGTTAATGCCACTGCTGCGGCAAGAATTAAAGCAATAATCGCTTTTCCGCTTTTTTTCACAGAAAAAACTCCTTTCGATTTTTAATAATGAATTATTGCAAATTTCACTTTTAGTATTGAAATAATTTGAATAAAATGTAATAATTTGTTTATATATCATTCATAATATTACTAAATACAACAATTATCGGCAATATGTTCGTGGTAACGGACGGTTTTGGCAGGGTGAATAACTCAGCAAAAAAACTCTTTTATGATATAATGTAGGCATCATTCAACATTAAGAGGGATATAAATGATTAAGATTGCTATTTGCGATGATTCTGAAGAATTCAGCAGTATTTTGGAATTTAAAATAGGAAAATGCATAAACGAGCTTTTGGGTGCGGAATATGAAATAATTCGCTTTCATTCGCTGAGCAAATTGCAGGCTTTTCTTGATGCAAATACTGTTGACATTCTTTTTTTGGATATTATGGTAAACGACACAAATTCAATGGACTGGTCGCTTTCAAACATTAAAGGCAATTACACGCAAATTATTTTTATGACCTCCTACCCTCAATGCGCATACAATCTATCCGAAGCAAAATGCTGCTATTACATCATGAAAGCAAAAATGACCGATGAAACACTGGCGCGGGCATTAAAAAAGGCGCTGCAAAAAAGCACAAAAAAAGACCCGAATTTAACTATAATCAAATCCGGGAGCAAAAACAGCATTGTAAATTTTCAGGATATTATTTACCTTGAAACCTTTAACAACAACCTTATGCTTCATGTTAAAAACCTTGGAAACATTCTTATATATTCAAGCTTAAAAGAATATCAAAAAACACTGCCTCCTAATTTTTTAAGGTGCCACAAATCATTCACGGTTAACATGAATCACATTACAAGCTATGAGCCCTATAAATTCATAACCGCATCAGGCAGTGAAATTCCGATACCGCCGAAAAAATACAATTCTGTAATAAGCATATACAAAAACTATCTCAAAAATCTTTAGGAGCAACATATTGAAAACGGTAAATCTTCTTCAATTCTTCCCATGGGCTTTCATCATGCATTTAGTGAGGGCGCTCATCGTTTTTAACATTTCAAATACCATATTGAAAAACAAATATAACACTGCCGTAACGCTTGCAAGCATTGTTGGCTTCGGAATGATATACTCCGGTGTGTCACTGCTCTTTGTAGACAGAAAAAACGAGCTTATTTTTATGTTTGGCTATTATTTGATGATGTTTTGCATACTGCTGGCGGTTACAAGAGGAACAATTTTTTCAAAATTTTTTGCAGCCGTTTTCAGCCTTATAGCATATCTTTCTTCATCTTTTATGTATTCGGTTGTTTTCAATCTTTTATTCGGCATTGATTTGGGAAGCGGTTTTGAATTCGAAATTCCGCTTTCGATATATATTACTCAAATAGTTTTTGTTTTTTCTTTTTCTTTTATTTTCGTTGTGTTGATAAGAATAATTCAGTCAAAGAAAGAAAATGCCTTCTCAATAAAATCAAAATACACACTTTTTTTAGTTTTTCCCATTACCCATATTTTCGGAGCAATGCAAGCCTGCAGTGCATTTATAACAATTCAGGAGCAAAACGGCTCCACAACCACCTTGCTAAACAATGAAAACATTGATATTTTCGTGCTCTTGTTTTCCGTGATTTGCCTTGTTGCAGATTTTACCTTGGTGCTTTTCATTGACAGATTTGAAGCGGTGGAAAAATATAATATCGAAGTTCAAGAAGAAATAATGAAAAACACGCTCAACTACAATCAAATGCAAATGCTGAAAAAAGAAAAAAGCGAATTCAAAAAAATCAAGCATGATTACATAAATATCATCACAACCGCAAAAGGATTTATAGAAATCGGCAAACCGGAAAAGGCATATGAATTTTTAAACAGCACCGGCGATAATTTGCTTGGCCTTGCAGGGTTTTTCATTTGCTCTAACGAAACCTTAAACACAATTCTTTACATAAAAAGTCGAGAAGCAGAAAACGAAGGCACAAAATTAAACATCAAAATCAAAGACGAATACGCAATTATGATAAATGATTACGACCTTTGCAGATTGGTGAGCAATATCATAGATAATTCAATTAACGCCATGCGGAATGCCAAGGATAAAAGCCCTATTTCAATCAGCATTGAAATAGACGAAAAAAATCTGAAAATATGCAGCGAAAATAAATTTGACAATAAAACAAATCATCATAAAAACGGAGATCACGGAAACGGAATCGGCATCATAAAAGAAATTGCGGCAAAATATAACGGCACATATTCATATAAGCATAATGATGAAATTTGGAATACTCAAACCGTGCTTAACAATATGCCGCTTTCCGAAAAGGTTCATTGATTCTAAATCAAGCGAAAAATGCCGGATAAACAATTAGATTTAATCATAAAAATAATTTCAACAATCAAACCAAGCCATTTTGCAAGCAACAAAATAATTGTTAAAATTTTTCAATTGTAAAAGCGGATATGCTTCACAAACTATTCTTGCAAGGGCGATTTAATACTTTGCGCATAACACGCAAAATGTTATTTTGCCGTTGCAAAAATATTATAAGCGAGGTGTATCACAATGGCAAAGAACACAGTTCCCGAAGCAAAAGAAGCTCTTAACAGATTTAAGATGGAAGCCGCTTCAGAGGTTGGTGTTTTTTTGCATTAAAATTTTTCAAAACGCCCTATTTAAGCCACTTTCGAGACTTGAAAAATATGTATAGTGGGCGGTCAAACACATTAAAAACATAAAATTAACGAAAAAAGGTCTACATACCCATTAAAAAAAGCGTTGAAGAAAGCAAAATCTTCAACGCTTTTTTCATCTTTACAACAGAAAAATTCAAAGTATGAAATATTGACATTAAGTGTATAATATAGTATAATCAATGTGAAGGAGGCGACAGTATGAATATTTTTAATGAATTATCCGCAAAATTTAATACCGATGAGCCGATACTTATCGAGGATATAGAAAAAATGTATCCGCAGCGTTCACGCCCTTGGATTGATAAAGCAATCAAAACTTTGGTTGACGGCAAACAGTTAAAACGATTTTCAACAGGTGTTTACTACATTCCGAGAAAAACTGTTCTCGGTGATTCCGTATTAAATCCGAGAAAAGTTATCACAAAAAAATATATTCAAAATTCGCAAGATATATACGGCTATCTCGGCGGCACCTCCCTGTTAAATTCATTTGGACTTACAACACAGGTACCGAATGTCATTACTGTCATTTCAAATAACGAATCAACCCGTGGAAGAAAAGTTGAAGTCGGTAACCAAAGCATATATCTCTGCAAACCGCCGACAAAAATCACTAAATCAAATTTCAAAACGCTGCAATTTTGCGAACTCATTAGGTTGATTGACCTTGATAAATTGGACAGCATAGAAATAAAAAATCTTGAAAATTACATTAAAGAAAACAATATTTCACTCTCATCCATCAGCAAATACTGTTCCGTATTTCCCGATTCCGTGTCCAGAAAAATATTAGGAGGCCCGTTAATTGAAAAACTTGCACAATAATAAAGAAACATTCAATGATATTTTAATTGCAACATCAAATGCTTTAGGTATTGAAATGGCAATCGTTGAAAAAGACTATTATGTTTCTTTGTTGCTCAGAGAAATCAATAAAAACTATCCCGATATTATTTTCAAAGGCGGCACTTCACTGTCAAAATGCTATAAAATCATCAGCAGATTTTCAGAAGATATTGACATCGGTATCAACGCCGACAAGGCTACCGAGGGCATGCGTAAAAAACTGAAAATTGCAATTAAAAAATCAATTGATGATTTAGGTTTACAGCTTGATAACGAAGAAGAAATAATGACAAGAACTTATTTCAACAAATACCAAGTCACCTATCCGATTATTGATGATACTTTTATAACAATCAAGCCGTATTTATATGTTGAAACCGCCGTGTTTATGAAGCCATTTCCGTATGAAATCAGGAAAGCAGACACCTATATTTATCGCTTTTTGAAACAGCAAAATTTAGATGCCATCATCAAAGAATATGGATTAGAACCTTTTGAATTAAAAGCGCAAACGCTCACAAGAACATTTATTGATAAGATTTTCGCCATCGGTGATTATTATTTAAACGGTAACAAAGAACGCACATCAAGGCATTTGTATGACTTATATAAACCCATTTCTTCGTGCTTTTTATGCGCCAAATCAAAATCATCTGCCTTAAATGCCAAATGGAACTCACATTCACCCAAATCGTACGGCTGCGGATGTTCTTTAAGCCAAGTAAGCTCAAGCTCAAAATCGCTTGAATCATTGCTCAAATAAACGATAATAAAATCGTCGGTCGTTTTTCGTCTGACCTCGTGCAAATCAAGTGCATCGCCATAAAACTTAATCGACCTATCCAAATCGGAAACATTATAGTTTTCATGAATCATTTTAAAGCTCATATTTCTTCTCCTTTTGCTGATTCTGTGTTTTTTATTCGTGATTTATACTGCGGATATTCGGTTATAAACCTATCAATCACGCTTGGCTCGTTCCAATAATGCATAGGAAAAACGGCGTCGCAATCGACATGTTTCAAAAAATAAAGCATACCGTCGGCATAATGTTCCTCCTGCCGTGGGTCAAGGGGAACGAACGCCGCATCAAAATGAGCGCCCTTGATTTTATCAATCTCGGCACGGTACATGGAGGCCATATGGCGGTTGTCGGCTTCCGTCTCACCCTCCCAATGCCAATCATTCAAATCACCTGCGTGGTAAATTAAGCCCTCGTTTGTTTCGACGATAAAAGCAACACCGCTGTCGGTTGAAAGAAGCGTACTAACCTGTGTGCCGTTGTCAAGAATGTAGGTTTGATCGTGATAAGCCGTCGTAACTTTCACACCGGCAGGATACCTCTTTTTGCTGATATCTTTCGCCAAAACAGCCTGATAATTCATACCCATATCATCAAGAATTTCAAAGATTTTCGGATTGAAATGATCTTGGTGAAAGTGACTGCAAAAGACGACAACTTCCTTGCTTTTGTCAAGGCTCGGCATCTCGCCTTTGTAATAATCAAAAACATAGTAGCAGTTCTCGGTTTCAACCAAAAATCCGCTGTGGTTAATGTATGTTATTTTCATATTGTACCTCTGCAAATTCGGGATTTTGAGCAACCGTTAAATTTCTTCAATTCCCAAGCCTTTCAAATATTCATAAGTTCCATTGTAATACTCCGGCAGACGTGTGCTGTCTTCCCAAAAGCCGGTAGATGTTTTATTGCTATTACCATACGGCACACAAATCACCATACCCGACCTTGCACGAGTTAACAAAACTCTTAATGTATTCATTATATCATAATTCTATTTTGCAAACAACATTGCAGTTGACAAACGAGTAAATTTTAGTACTAAGTCAAATATTTTTTCTCAAAACACATCAACAAAACTTGAATTTTTCTCTGTATTATAGATGGGTATTTTTTTGTGGTGAAATTAAATGTAAACAAGGTGTAAAGAATTTTGAAAAACACCCGAACAAAATCGCAATTTTTCTCTGTATAGTAGAGGGACTTTTTTATGAGTGAATTTTTGTTTTCAAATTTACTTATGCTTTTTTCTTTTTGAAAAAGTATCTCTCGAATAATACGAAAGGAGGCGGCACAATGAAAGAAAGCTACAAAAGTTTTGATGAGCTACCGATGATGTTATCGGTGTCGCAGGTTGCAAAGGTGCTTGGAATATCTCGCACAAGGTCATACGAGCATGTCAATGAAAAAGGTTTTCCAAAAATAAAAATCGGCACAAGAATTGTTGTACCGAAAGATGAATTCAAGTTGTGGATTCAAAAACAAATTAAGAAAGGATAAAAATTATGTACGCAAACAAAAATTACAAAACCGACGGCAAGGTTTACTATATGCCGAACAAAATCTTTGATGAAAACTTTTCGCCGCACGAATTTATGATTTACTGTTTTCTTGTTTCGGTTGGCGACAGCAAAGGTGTAAGTTTTTGGTCTGTTCCGAAGATGGCAAAGAAGTGTAATATGTGTCCGACTACTTGCAGAAACGCACTCAAGTCACTCGAAGAAAAAGGCTACATAGATATCACTAAAAGATTTTTTGAAAACGCACAACAAAGTAATATCTACACAGTTCATCAAATATAGTGTACCCCACTGTAAGAACTGATGACAAATAATCTAAAAGCCTAAAGTTGAAAAACAACGTTTTTTTCTTTTGAGCTTTTTAAATTGATTTTTAACTCGGTTTTGGATGAAATCTCGGCTCTTTTGAATGGGTTTTGGAGCGAATTTCAAGCCGTCGATTTTAAAGCAGGATAAAGGGGTATGATTTTCGGGTATTGAAATGCCCGAAAACGCCGTCCGGCAAGGCCAGTCGGCTTTTCGATTCGTAATACTTTTGCGTATGATATGAAATTCGTATGCAGTAAAGGCTGTTTTTCGCAGAAAATCAAGGTTTTTGCGTATTCACTTGAGTGTTGCGGTATGATAAACCTATTTTTGAAAAATCAGGCAACGCTGTAAGCAAAAATTGACGAGTTCTATCTAAAACAGAGTAACTAGTAGGATTTAAACTAAAAACGGCTTACAGGCGATTTGTGACGGCTTTTTGAAGCCAAAACAACTAAAACAAACACACAATCTTTGGTCTGGATATTGAAAAAGGTCTGTGATATTGTGTGTGCGAAAGGAGTGATAAAATGCAAAAACAACTGCTGACAAACGGCAACGCATTCAAACGAACGGACGGCAGATGGGGTGGCGTGGTTTGGTACAAAGATGAGAAAGGCGAGCGAAAACGCAAGAGCTTTTCCGGCACGACCAAAGCCGAAGTCAACAAGAAAATGACGGACTACATAACCAAGTTTGAAGAAGAAATCATCGACGCCATTGAGGGTAACAAAACTGTAAAAAACAGCCTGCTTAATTACCTGCAAGTGTTTAAATACCCGAATGTTGAGCGAGTAACCTATGACCGCAACGAGCAGATTTACAAAAATCAAATCGTCCCTTACATGGGTAAACTCATTGTATCTAACATAACAGGTGCTGACATTAAGAGGCTGATTAGTACGCTGACCGACAAGGGATATTCATTCTCAACAGTCAAGCAAACATACAATCTGCTCAATGAATACTTCGATTATCTTATGCGTGAAGAGTTCATAAAAAAGAATCCAATGAACGCTGTGCCGACAATAAAAAAGTCAAATTATCTTGCAAAACAAAACAAAGAAGTGCTTCCCGTATGCGAAACGATAACCATATTTACCGATGAGGAAATTGAAAAATTCAAAGCGGAAGCATACAAGAAGTATCCTTCAGGCAAGCCGAAACACAATCAAGCATCAGCATATATTCTTATGCTGAACACGGGACTCAGAACCGCTGAAGCATTAGGTTTAATCAACAGCGACATAGACCTCGAAAAGAAAGTGATGCACATTCAAAGAGGTGTTAAAGAAGCGCAAAAGCGTGACGGAACAGAGCGAAAAAGCGGACGAGAAATTGTTGTAGGCAAGCTGAAAACCGCTTCAAGCAAGCGTATCGTACCCTTAAACGAAACAGCAATAAAAGCGATTATTGAGTTACGCAACGAGAGATATTTCGGTGAGGATGCACCATTGATACCCGATGCAAACGGAAACTTTACAAGACCGTTGAACTTGCGAAAGCGGTTTTATTCCATACTTGATGCGGCAGGAATCGAGAAAAAAGGCTTACACAGTCTGCGACACACCTTCGCAACGAAGCTTGTAACAGGAGTGAGAGCAGAGGACGGAACGGTCAAAGCATTAACACCGAGGCAGGTGGCAGACTTACTTGGACACACAACTTCGGAGATAACCGAAATGTATTATGTAAAACGAAACACGGATATGTTGATGGGCGTTACAAACGGATTTGAATTGTGATTGATGCTTTTTTGATGATGTACCAAACGGATTGGGTGGATTGTGTGGCACAAAGAGAACAAAAAACGGTGTAAAAATGAAAAAGCGGCGTACGGAAAAAACCGTGCGCCGTAATTTTATCTATATGGAAAAAGCAAGTAAAATCGCCGTAAAACAAAAGCAATAATTATCCCCACAAGATTGCCTAAGATATACAAACGGACTTGAAGTTGCTTCGCAACCCCTCTTGCGGTACCCAAAATATGGCGGTGTTACGCCATATTTTGACCGCTGCGCCATCCTCGCCTCGCTGCATCTGCCACCGGCAGCGCTCGGCGACGAAGCCCGGCACGCGCGTGCCTCGGACAAGTTTTGTCTAACAAAAAAGAAACAGTCACCAAATGGTGACTGTTTCTTTTTGGCAGGGGCAGAAGGACTTGAACCCTCGGCACGCGGTTTTGGAGACCGCTGCTCTACCAACTGAGCTATACCCCTATGATTTGGTGGGCCATCAGGGACTCGAACCCCGGACCGACCGGTTATGAGCCGGGAGCTCTGACCAACTGAGCTAATGGCCCAAATCGTTGCTTTGATATAATACCACCGTTGGGGCTTTAAGTCAATACTTAATTAAAAAAATAATCAAAAAATATGGGCGGGAAGCCGAAAACACAGTAACAGGCCGCCCGCCTATATTATTTATTATCTTACGAAAATTATTGACGCTGCAATAAGATACTGCGCGGCATAATAAAGCAGATGGTTTACGAAAAGATGAATCGGTTTATCCCAATTTCTGCCGAAATAAGTGAAATTAAGCACAGCATCCGAAAGCAGAAACGAAACCGCACCGGCAGCCATTATAATCATCGACTTTTCATGAGTTACAAACGCTGCCAAAATTGATGTTATTGCAGTTAAGGACAAAAAGACCGTGTAAGCAAAAACAACCTTTCTGTATTTGCCGTAATGCACCTTCATAATATTGGCAGAGAAAACAGTTGCACTCGCGACACCCACGGAGATTGCAAGGCAAATGAGCACCCACCACCATTTGAATCTGACATGCCAAATAACGGCGGCATTATAGAAAATATGCCCAATCAGGAAAAACAGAAATCCAGCTTTAAGATACTCGTTTGCATCCTGATGATAAATGCATTTCAAATCAAGCGCAATATCGCCGCAAAGGCCGAGCGCGCCGCCCATCATAAGGAACGCGCCGTAAACCGGAAATTCGGGATTTTCAATAAAAGCAAACGCCATAGTGAGCAAATAGCACAGGCTTGACGCCGTTTTAAAAAAGAGGTTTTTGATATTTGCGCCCTTTGCCCTGAAAAACAAAAATATCGTTGAAACAATAAGCCCCGCTGCCAGGGAAACATAATAATACGGCATGGTATAACACCCTCCTGCACATTATATTTTAT
>OMAQ01000797.1_pt1 | contig 15874 bp, 12 predicted proteins | sample 1673461 | NCBI WGS metagenome assembly OMAQ01 (sample SAMEA103958112, study PRJEB25191) | human gut metagenome | biome: human-associated habitat [ENVO:00009003]; feature: intestine environment [ENVO:2100002]; material: feces | place: Germany | collected 2013/2015
CTTCCCCGCCGTCAGGTGGACCCGGGTCTTTCGACCAGCCCAAAACGATCAGACGTCTCTGACCGCCCTTACTTTGGATATTAACAGACCGCAACATGCCCGCGGTAAGACTTTTCGGCACGTCAAATATTTTAAAGCCGGAAACCGCGTTGCCACGATTTGTAAGAGCCTACAAATCCGATCTTGCCGTCGTCTTTTCCAATCGAACCTGCAAAGCGGAAAAACGGCTGCCGCAGGGATTTACTCCCCACCGGCAGCCGTCTCAGAACACCGGGCGTCAGCTCTTTAAGCGAGCTTTTCTGTGAGTTCCTTCACAACGGTGTTGGCGTCCGCAACAAGGCCGTAGTCGCACATTTCAAAAATGGGCGCTTCCGCGTCGTTATTCACAGCCACGATGACCTTGGAGTCCTTCATGCCGGCGATGTGCTGAATGGCGCCGGAAATCCCGAAGGCAAAGTAAAGCTCAGGCGCCACGATCTTACCGGTCTGGCCGACCTGGGTTTCGCTCGGCGCAATCTGCTGGTCAACGAGTGCACGGGTGGAACCCACGGCAGCACCGATGACGTCGGCAAGTTTTTCCACCGCCGCAAAACCGGCTTCATCCAGAACGCCGCGGCCCGCGGCCACAATGCGCTTGGCGCTCACCAAGTCCGGCCGGTCGCTCTTAGTCTGCGTGAGGTTCACAAAGTCAAACTGACGGATGCCGTCAAAGGTTACGGCAAAGGATTCAACCGCAGCCGACCCGCCTTCAGACGCAACGGGTTCAAACGCGGTCGGGCGCACGGTCATCAGAACCGGGCTTCCCGTCACTTTCACGGTGGCGAGCACTCCGCCCGCGTAGATAAAGCGCCTGAAGGTGTCGGCCGAAACCACGTCGGTTACTTCCGAAACAGCGGGAGCCGCAAGTTCCACCGCCGCGCGGGGCATGGCGGCTTTGCCGCTGCTCCCGGCCGCAAACAAAACGTGCGTATAGCCGCCCGCTTTCACCGCTGCGGCAACGGCGTGCCCGAGGGCTTCGGCTTCAAAGTGCGCGAGTTTGGCGTCATCGGTCACGAGCACCTTGGTTACGCCAGCAACTTTCGCTGCGGCTTCACCAGCAGCGCCGCAGCCCGTACCGGCAACGAGAATGTCCACGGTGTCCGAGAGCTTTTTGGCGGCCGCCACCAAAGAAAGCGTCGCGCCCTTAAGACCGGCGTTATCGTGTTCGGCAATCACAAGTACTGTCATTTTCGTTTCCCGTCCATCTTAAAGAACCTTGGCTTTGTTTTTGAGAACGTCAATCAATTCATCAACGCTTGCGAGCATCTGACCGGCAGCGCGGGCGGCCGGGTCTTCGGCCTCAATGACCGTCACAGAGGGCGTGAGATCAACGCCGAGGCTTGCCGCATCAATCGTTTCCACGGGCTTTTTGCGGGCCTTCATCATGTTGGGAAGCGTCACGTAGCGGGGTTCGGCAAGCCTCAAGTCCGCGGAGACCACGCAGGGCAAAGCCGCCGAGACTTCCATGAGTCCCTCGTCGGTTTCCCGGCGCACAAAGGCCGTGCCGTTTTCAACGCGCAGGGCGTCGGCACAGGCCGCAAACGGGAGATTAAGGATGGCAGACACCATGGCCGGGGCCTGGGCGCTGTCGTCGTCAATGGCCTGCTTACCCATCAGAATCAGGTCCGGCGCTTCATTCTTTGCGACCGCCGCAATGATGCGGGCTGCGGCAGCCGGGTCCGCTGCGGCTTCAAGCGTTACGTGGATTGCTCGGTCTGCGCCCATTGCCATGGCGGTGCGCAGCTGATCAACGGCTTTCGCAGGCCCCACGGTGAGAGCCACCACTTCGTCAGCAGCCCCCGTTTCCTTCAGACGCACCGCGGCTTCCACGGCGATTTCGTCAAAGGGGTTCATCGACATCTTGGCCGCTTCAATATCGGGCCCGCTTTTATCGGCCTTGGCGTGGACCTTGACGTTGTAGTCCACGACGCGCTTGACGGTCACTAATACTTTCACAGAGAACTCCGCTGCAAAAAAGAGGTTCGGGTGTGTCGGGCGCGGCACTTCGGCCGGCAGGACGCACCGGAAAAAGGAAAACACACTTTCTTTTTTCCAAACTGTCCGCGATTATACGAAGCCGACGCCCGCCCCGCCTCGGTAAAACGCACGATTTCGGGCGCAAAACTGCGTCACAAAACGCACTGTACCCCGAAAGTTCTACAGACAAACGGCGCGGTCTATGGCACACTTAGAAAATTAACTCTGACCCCGCACGCGTGCCTGTCTGCAAAGCGCCCCCCTGCCCGCGTCCGGTTGCGTCCAAAAAGATTTCGGTTTTTTCGTTATTTTGTTATTAAAGGAGCAGCACATGCTTTCTGACATTGAAATTGCCCAGGCCGCCAAACTCAAACGCATCGATGATCTTGCGCACGAATGGGGCCTTGAAGATGCCGAATTCGAACCCTACGGGCGCGACAAGGCCAAGGTAACCCTCAAGCCCTGCCGTAAGGCAGCGGGCAAACTCATTCTCGTGACGGCAACGTCCGGGATGCCCGCCGGGTCTGGTAAGACCACGACTTCGATTGCTCTCGCGCAGGGCATGAACCGTCTCGGTAAAAAAGCGGTTTTGGCGCTCAGAGAACCGTCGCTTGGGCCCGTCTTCGGCATGAAGGGAGGCGCCGCAGGCGGCGGCTACTCGCAGGTGCTGCCGATGGAATCAATCAACCTGCATTTCACCGGAGACTTTCACGCGATCACGGCCGCAAACAATCTTTTGGCCGCTTTGATTGACAACGCCCGTCACCAGGGTCAGGTAGACCTCAAGGAAGTGATCTGGAAGCGCGTTTTGGACGTCAACGACCGTCAGCTCCGTAACATTGTTGACGGCTTGGGCGGGCCCGCCAACGGCATCCCCACCGAAACCGGTTTTGACATCACGGCGGCGAGCGAACTGATGGCTGTGATTTGCCTTGCTGCGGGCGAAGAAGACCTGCGCGCACGCATTGACCGGCTCGTTGTGGGCATCAAGCGTGACGGAACGGCCTATACCTGTAAGGAACTCGGTGCCACGGGCGCGCTGATGGCCTTGCTGCTTGAAGCCGTCAAACCAAACCTCGTGCAGACCCTGGAAGGCACACCCGCCTTCGTGCACGGCGGCCCCTTTGCCAACATCGCCCACGGCTGCAACTCGGTCGCGGCCACGAAAGCCGCACTCACGCTGGGTGAATTTGCGATTACGGAAGCGGGCTTCGGGTCAGACCTCGGTGCCGAGAAGTTCTACGACATCAAGTGCCGGGCTGCGGGCCTGACGCCTTCTGCGGCTGTGCTTGTCACCAGCCTTCGCGCGCTGCACTGGCACGGAGGTGTGGCGCTGCCTGAAATCGGCAAACCCAATATGGAGGCTCTCAAAGAGGGGCTCTGCAACCTTGAAGCCCACATCGACAACCTCAAGGCTTTCGGGCCTGCCGTTGTGGTGTCCGTGAATCACTTCGCCGGGGACGACGAAGCCGAACTCAAGGTGCTCTTTGACTGCGCCAAGGCGAAGGGCGTGCGGATTGCGCTTTCCGACGGTTTTGCCTTGGGCGGCAAGGGTGCCGAGGACATCGCCCGCGAGGTGCTTGCAGCCTGTGAGGGAGATCCGACCCCCCTTAACTACGTCTACCCCGAAGACGCCGACGTCGTCACCAAGACGAAGATGGTGGCCGAGCGCGTTTACGGCGCGGCAGGCATCTCGCTGTCAGATGCCGCCAAGAAGGACTTAAAGCGCATCACGGATCTTGGTTTTGACAAGCTCCCCGTCTGTATCGCCAAAACCCCCTTCTCCCTTACCGCGGACCCCAAAAAGCTCGGTGCCCCGAAGGGCTTTACGCTGCCGGTGGCGCGCCTCATTCTTAATGCCGGTGCGGGCTTTGTGGTTGTGACGACGGGTTCCATCATGCGCATGCCGGGTTTGCCCAAGGTCCCGGCCGCGCTTCAGATTGATGTGAAGGACGGCAAAATCACGGGCCTTGCCTAACATTAATTCCTGACGCACAAACGGCGAAAGCGCAGTATCTTTGCGCCTTCGCCGTTTGATCTTTCAAGGGCACAGCCCTTGGTGCCCTCATAAAAAAACGAATAAAAATACAGCGGAGACTTTTGTTGTGACTGAGTTTGCCAATCAGGTTTACGAGATTGTCTGGAGTCCCTTTCTCGTTTATATCCTTCTAGGAACCGGGCTCTACTTTTCCCTGAGATCGCGGTTTGTGCAGCTGAGAATGGTGGGCGAAATGCTGCGCCTCATGTTTCAGCGCAAAAACGACAATTCCGGCGTCTCCTCCTTTCAGGCGCTTTCGATGACGCTTGCCGGGCGCGTCGGTACCGGCAACATCGCGGGCGTTGCCACCGCCATCTGTTTCGGCGGCCCCGGTGCCCTTTTCTGGATGTGGGTGGTGGCGTTTTTAGGCGCCTCCAGTGCCTTTGTGGAATCAACGCTCGGCCAGATCTACAAGGAGCGCATCAACGGCGAATGCACGGGCGGCCCCGCCTTTTATATTGAGCACGGTGCACGAAGCAAATTCTTTGCCTGGGTGTTTGCAATCATTACGCTTTTAGCCTCCGCCGTCCTCTGCCCCGGCGTTCAGAGTAACGCCATCGGCGCAGCAATGGAAAGTGCCTTCGGGATTGAAACCCCGATTTCAGCGGCGGTGATCTGCTCACTGCTGTGCTTCATCGTGTTTGGCGGCTTAAAGCGTATCGCGAGCTTTACGACGGTGGTGGTGCCCTTTATGGCGCTTTCCTACATCGTTGTGGCTCTGATCACGGTCTTTTATAACGTCGACAAGATCCCCGCGGTCTTTCATCTGATTTTCACGTCCGCCTTCGGCATGGATTCGATTTTCGGCGGTATCGTGGGTACCGCTGTGAGCTGGGGCGTAAAGCGCGGGCTTTACTCCAATGAAGCGGGCCAGGGTTCCGGTCCCCACGCGTCTTCGGCGGCGAGCGTCTCGCACCCGGCAAAGCAGGGCCTTGTGCAGGCGTTTTCCGTCTACATCGACACGTGGTTTGTGTGCACTGCCACGGGCCTCATGATTCTTTCCTCCGGCTGCTACAACGTCATAAACCCCGACGGCAAGCCCTTGTTTTCAGGCCTCACCGGTATCGAAGCGGGCCCGGTTTACGCACAGAAAGCCATTGACTCGGTGATGCCCGATTTCGGCTCTCCCTTTGTCGCGTGCGCGCTCTTTTTCTTTGCGTTTACGACGATTCTTGCCTACGCCTACATGGCTGAAACCAACATCAAGTACATCAACCGCACACTTAAAAAACCGTGGCTCCTTTATATCGAACGCGCAATTCTCATCTTCTCGGTGGGCGTATGCACGATCAAGCCCTCAAGCATCGTGTGGCTTTGTGCCGATATCGGCATCGGGCTCATGGCCTGGGTGAACATCCTTGCAATTCTGCGTCTGCACAACACCGCGTTTTTAACGCTCAAAGACTACGAAACGCAGCTTAAAAACGGAATCACGGAACCCGTTTTCCACCCCGAGAAACTCGGCATTGCCCACGCCGATTACTGGCAGGGCAATACCGCGGAAGAAAACCTTGCGGTCGAACAGGCCGAAGGCGTGGAAAACCAGCCCGCCTCCCGGGGCGTGCGAGCCTTTATTCAGAGGTTCTACAACAAGGATTAACCGCACGGGTTTTGCGCTTTTCACGGCCGGATACATTTCCGGCCGTTTTTTCTGATGCATTAAGGTGGAGTCAAAAGAACCAGAAGATCCCGGCCGGCCTGCTGAAGCGTGAGACGAATCGTCACACCTCCGACTTCATGAAGGAATTCAACCGTTTCCGAGATCTTCATTTGCACCTCCCGTTAGGCAATCAATGCCTCAAAATCGGCATTCAGCTTCTTCTGAGCAGCAGAGATCTTGCCCTTGAACATCATTACGTTCGATTCGCGCTCCTTAAGTTCGCTCTCTACAGCCTTGAACAGTTTTTCGAGCTCCACCGGCTGCGGACCGCCGGCAACGGCGCGCTCAAGAATGATGTGAGCCGGATCGAGCACCGCACGAAGCCCGGCTTCGTCAAGCGGGAAGTCCGCCGGGAGTTCAGGAACGTCCTGCTTGAGCTCTGCGTAAAGCTCGGCATAGATGGCCCTGGCCTTCTCGATCGGGAAGGTCTTCGGCGTGTAGCCTTCGGAACGGCCGACCGTCACCATGCGACTCGCGAAGCCGTGACCCACGCGGAACGGAATCCCGTAGCGGCGCATCAGAACGTCGGCGAGTTCCTGAGTGGCCGTCCAGTCGAGGTTGAGCTCTTCCAGCGCGCGCTTCTTGTCGATGCGAAGCATGCCGAGCACGACAGCGAAGCGTTCGACGACAGAGGAGGCATCACCCACGATTTCGCGGTTGAGCTTTTCATCCTTCGCGTCATACATGCCAGTGGGAAGATTGTGCGTGCGCATCACGACAGAATTGAGCTCGGAGAGCACCACCGCGGCATCGCGGCGAATGTCGATCAGGGGACCGGGATTGCGCTTCTGCGGCATGGCGCTGGAGGCATAGGTGGCGGAAACGAGAATCCACGGACGCGGTTGCGCATACTGCTGCATCAGTTCAGCAATGAACTGGCCGACATGGAGCATCGGATGCACAAGCTCAAGCGCCGCATCCACGCACACGTCGGTGCCGGCAACCTGGCCGGCATCAAATGTATTGGCCACGGGCTTGTCAAAGCCCAGATACGCAGCCATTCCGTCGCGGTCAAGCGGCCAGCCCGTGCCGTTCAGAACGCACGCGCCCATCGGAGATTCATTCAGGCGGCGATAGCAGGCAAGCGAACGTTCCATGTCGCGCAGGAAGGCCTGGGCATGAGCCAGCAGAACATGCGCCATATTGGAAGGCTGTGCGGCGACCCCGTTCGTATAGCAAGGAATCAACGTATCGCGGTTTTCTTCTGCCATCTTCAGAAGTCCCGTCACAACGGACGCCAGGGCAGTGAGTAGCTTCAGCGTCTCGTCGCGCAGAATGGCGCGCTGGAAGGTTGCATGAATGTCCTGCGAGCTGCGGCCGGCATGCATCAGAGTGGCCTCAAGCCCCGCCTTGGCGACAACCAGCGGCTCGTAGCGAATGTACATCTTGGGGCGAGCGCTTCCGACTGCAGCACATTCTTCAGCTACCGCCTTCACGGCACGACCGAATTGCGCGGCCTGGTCTTCTGTGAGAAGGCCCTTGGCCAAATTCGTAAGCAAGGTCGCCTTGTTGACTTCCGTAATCCAAAAGAACTCGTCCCGTCCGGGAATTCCGGGCCATGGCAGCAGATCTTCAGCCTTACCTGCAGCGCCGGTGGACATCAAACCCAACGTCATCACAAACTCCTTACATCATCAAAATCGTTGCAGCAAGGGAGACGATCAAGCCGCCCGTGCAGGGAATCCAGGTACGGCGAACAATCGCCAGAGGACTTGTCTTGGCAAAACCCGCCATGATGATCACGATGCCCGCTACAGGCGACACGGGACGCATCATTTCGCTTGCGAGCTGCATCATCATGGCGAGGTCGACCGGATCGCCGCCAAGACCGGCGGCCACGGACGGCGCAATCGGAACCAGCCCGGTAAAGGACGCAACACCGGAACCCGTCAGAAGCGTCACCAGGGCAATCACGGCGGAAACAACCAAGCCCGTGCCAGACATGCCCAAGCCCAGAGACTTCGCTCCTTCAATGAGAAGCGCAACGAGCCCCGTGTTCTTGAGACCGTCGGCAAACAGAGCCGCTACAAAGATCAGGCCGACGACGTTCGTCAGCATGCTGCCCATGCCCTTGAACATCGCATGACCGTCGGCAAACACCTTGGCAAGATCGCGGCGCGTTGCTAGATCAACCAGGATTGCGAAGACCCAACCGATGAACATGGCAGTGCCAACATCAAGAACGATGGTCTTGTAAACCATCTTGTTGAAAACGAAAAGCAGAACCAGCGGCACGAGCGGAAGCAGAGCATAGAACCAGGGCGTATCGGCGGAAGCCGTCTTCTTGGCTTCGATTTCAGCCATATCAAAAGCCTCGATTTTGCCTTCAGCCATGTCCTTCTTGTCCAAATACCTTTGAACAAGAATATGCAGAACAAGCACCGTCAGAACAGCCGGGATAGCCACAGGAATCTGGTACTGCATGAGATAAGTCATCGGCTCGGCGCCTGCCGTCTTGGCGGCCAGCACGGCAATGGCACTCGACGGAGCATAGGAAAAGACGAGCGCCGATGCGATTGCCGCCGACGCTGCGACGGCACTTACGCCCACGCCCAAAAGGAGCGGAAAGACGGAAACCGCAAGCAGCGTGCCGAGGCCGGCGGCGGACGTCACCACCAAGCCAAGGAAATGTCCCAGAAGGAACACCGCACCGAGAATCACATACGGAGCGGAAAGCTTGGACAAGGGCTTCGTGCAGAGAGCAACAAGCTTGTTCGTAGCACCGATCTTGTCCATGTAGGTGGCAAAGCCGCCCGCCACCAGGATGATGAAGCCGGTGGAGGCGATCTGCGAGCGAGAGAGCGCACGCAAGAGTTCAAAAAGATCAAAGCCGATCCAGCCCGTGGTCTTTGCGCCGCGCGGAAGAATGTTGTCAATGCCGGCAAAAATGGCCAGCAAATTCAGAGCAAGCCCGGCGAAAAGTAGAAGCGTCGTAACCTGAAGCTTTTTGGCAATACCCCACCCCGTGAGAATCACGACGAGTATTGCCAGATAAGGAAGAAGTGTCTGCATAGCAGCATCCATTGCGAAATGGCCGCCACCGGGACTTGTCGTCTCCGGTGGTCAGCCGAAGCGATAAGAAGATCAGAAGTAGTGAACCATGCCGGCCGTGAATTCCATGCCGCGGTTGCGCTTCACCGTATCATCGGAGGTCTTCTCCTGATTCTGCTGCGCGAAACCGTAGTTCGCATAAAGCTGAGTGCGCTTTGAAAGCACGTAGTCATAGCCCACGCTCACGCCGAAACGAGTCACGTCATAGTCTTTGTCCGCAGGCGTTCCGTCAACCGTAGAAGCCTTAAGGAAGCCGCCGCCCACCTTCATCTTGCCGTTGCCGGCCGGCCACTGTGCTACAAGAGTTGCACCCACGCCGTCATAGAGCTGGCCGTCGCCGCTGAGATGCTGGCCTATCGTATTCAGGGCGCTGTCCTTGAAGCCTTCGACCATGCCGAAGACCTTCACAAACTGAAAGTCATATGCCGCCTGAACGCCAAGAGACATGGCATCGCGATACTTGTCGCCGCTGAACTGAGCCTCCTGATGACCGCGCATCGTCGTATCAGCAATCATCTGCAAAAGCAGCGGACCACTCATATAGCGCACGGCCGCGGCCGCATAGCGATCCTTGTCGTGGTATTTTTCACCTTCGCTCGACACGCCGTTCGAATACTGAAGGTATCCCTTCAGCCCGGCCATGTTCGGCGTTTCATAGACGATGCCGTTGTTGCAGTACCAGGACGTACCGGTCGTGTACGCCTTGAAGCCGGTCACGAAATTGCTCATCTGCGAGCCGAAGGGATTCACTCGGTAGGAATTCAAAAGGGCCGTCGAGCCCACCACGCCCTTGAGATAGCCGACTCGGCCGGCGGTCACCTTGCCGAAATCGCCCGAGACCCAAAGCGACGACTCGCGCTCCCAAAGAATGCCTGACGTCTGAAGCGCACCCGAGTCGCCCTGGAACTGGCTTTCAAGAATAAAACCAACTTTGTAGTTGTTGCCAAGGTCCTCAACCCCCTTCAGACCGAAGCGGGAAGAGTTGCGCATGCCGGACTTCATCTGCAGGTCCCAGCGATTGTCGCCCGTAGCGCCGCTCTTCTTGGAAACCGAAACGCCCATGTCCATGACGCCGTAGACGGAAACGGTCGTTGCTGATGCCGAGGTCACCGCAGCGAAAAGCGCCGCAGCCATCAATGCCTTTTTCATAAAGATTCTCCTTTTCCGCCTCAGATAATTACTGAGGCTCAGCCATTATGTCGGCGGAAGAACTTGATGAAAATAGCAGAACGAACAATACGATCTTGTCGTTTTTTACAGGGTGGCTTCGTCAGCGTTCACTGGAACCGGACTTAGAATGTCCTTGGATGCATCCGTCACCCAAGGATCAAGCACTTCGGCACACTGATGATGGAAGTCAAACATCACCTCCCTGAAACGGCGAACAAAAAGCCGTACACGCGCAAGTTTCACGCATTCCGGTCGCGAATATATATAGAGAGGAAGACTCGGCTGCTCCCACCCCCTCAAAAGCGGCACGAGCGTGCCGTCCCTGACATCGCGGTAGCAATGAAGCGAAGGCAGATTGACGTGAATCCCCGATCCGAGCAAAACGGCAGTCTTTGCTGCGGACGCTGAGTTGAAGCGAATAAGACGCTTGAAGTGAATGGGAACCGACTGTCCGTCCTTCACAAGCGCAGGCGCTGCCTGCCTCAAGCCGTTCGCCACTACGATTCCGACATGATCCGCGAGATCCTCCGGCGTCTTCGGGATTCCAAAGCGGCGAAGATAAGACGGCGACGCGCAAGAGAGGAATAAACCCTGGCCATAGCGAATCTGAACGGCATTGTGATTCGACGGACTCGGCCCGTAGGACACGACGAGATCAAAAAGATCGCCCCGCCAGTTTTCGAAATTTATCGGCAGGCCTGCCGTATATTCGTCCACGCGCAGATCGATGTCGGGATAGGCTTCAGAAAATGACACCAAAAAAGGTGTCAGCAGATCTCGAAGCACCATCGGAGGCAGCCCCACGCGCACGACTCCTGACAGGGCATTCGGATCACATTTGAGATTCTGCGTCAGTTCGTCGCGCAGCTGAAGAATTTTCAAGGCGCACTCGAAGGCCGCCTTTCCATTTTCCGTGAGTACCAGAGGCCGCACGGAACGATCAAGCAAGGGCCCCGCTCCAAGCGACTTCTCAAACTGCGCCAACTGTCGGCTAAGATTTGCCGCATCGGTCTGAAAAATGGTGCATGCGGAAGAAATGCTTCCCGTCTTTGCAACCGTTGCAAAGAGCCGCCATCTTCTGAGATCGTCGCTTTGTTCCATAATATCCTGACCCTTGTCATGATGCTTCGCTCGGCAGTGCTCACAGACACTCCTGCATCACTCAAGCCAAGTCAAAGCCAACCGAATGCCTGAATGGTATCCGTTTCTGCGACCTCGTCATTCGTTGTGCACGACGAACAATGAGATTTTCTGATGAGAATCGATTCGCCTCCTCTGTTTTACCAACAGCGGCGTAAAGCCCGGTCGTTCAGGGCGGGGATATAAGCCGCGCAAGCCAGAGGCAGACTTCATTAGTTGCCAAAATTTCTTTCCATGATAAATCAATTTACCTGTGCCACTCACGGCTAATCCTGCTATTGTGATCCGCGTGGTAGGTTCGACACAATGAAAACAAACATGTGAGGAGATTGCAATCATGGCTGAGATTTCACGCAGAACGCTTGCCCTCGGGACAGCCGCAGCCGCCGCGGCCGCGGTTTTCCCCGGCGCTGCTGCCGCAAAACCCGCCAATGTCCGGGTGATCTGGGACGGCAAAAAGATGTGGGAGACCTTTGAAAAAGACGGCACGGGCTTTTCTTTCCCGCATAAACCGGGCAGCCCCAAGGCCTATGTAACCTTTGACACGCAGTGCCCGGACTGCATCCGCTTTTATGACAACATCGCGCCGCTTCTTGACAACATCAACCTCGTCTGGTGCCCGATTGCGTTTTTAAACATCCATTCGGACCCCCAGGGTGCAGCGATTCTGATTGCGAAGAACCCGGCTGAAAAGTTCATGGAGCAACACCTGCACTTCCGGGACGCCGGTTTCCGGGGTTTCCGCTATGACCTCGCCAAGATCCCCGAGGACGTGAGAAACAAGGTGTGGACGAACACGAAGCTTGCCCGCCGCTCCGGGTGCCGCGCGGTGCCCTTCGGGGTTTATAAGAACCCCGAGGGTGAGTACATTGCGCTTGATGAAAACCTCAAGACCGAGGAACTCAAGGCGATCTTCGGACTGAAGTAACACTTTTGCCCGAAATGCGAAGCCCCGGATTTCGCGGTCCGGGGCTTTTTGTTGCGCGTTGCTGCGCGTTCTTACATCACTTTGAAAGCTTTTCGACTTCCGCTTCCAGTGTCTGAATGCGTTTACGCATGTCCCCGAGACGCATCATGAGAACGGCCGTACGCTCAAAGGCGCGACGCTCCTGCGCGGGGAAAATGCCGATCAACTGCTTTGCGCCTTCCTGCCAGTGCATGATGGAGGTGGCAGGACCCACTTCGCTGCCGTCAGGGATGGCGATGTGGCCGTTGATGTTGGCGGCGCCCCCGATCATGCAGTGGCTGCCGATTGTGGTGGAACCGGCAACACCCGTGCAGGCCGCCATCACGGTGTATTCTCCCACGCGCCCGTTGTGGCCGATCTGAATCTGATTGTCAAGCTTACTGCCCCTGGCAATCACCGTATTTTCAAGGGCCCCGCGGTCAACCGTGGTATTGGCGCCGATTTCGACGTCGTCTTCAATCGTTACGCCCCCGATCTGCGGGATTTTGACCCATTCGCCAGCAAACGGCGCAAACCCGAAGCCGTCGGCGCCGATCACGCTGCCTGAATGCAAAATCACGCGGTTACCGATTGTGCAGCCGTGGTAAACAACGGCGTTGGGGTACAGGATGGCGTCCTCGCCCACCGTGGTGCCGGCGCCCACGTAACTCCCAGGAAAAAGCCGCGTGCGCGCGCCGATCACGGCGCCCGCGCCCACGTAGGCGCCCGCTTCGATGACAGCCTCGGGAGAGACCTTTGCGCCTTCTTCCACCACGGCCTTCGGGTGAATAAAGCCTGTGGGGCGCTTGGGTTCTGTCATCACCTGCAGAGCCCAGGCAAACCAGGCGTAGGGGTTTGTGCAGACAATAAGCGGCCGGTCGGCGGGCGCCCCTTCGGGCCACATGGCCTTGACGTCGGCTTCCGTTAAAACAATGACGCCCGCATGACTTGCCTTCGCAGCATCCCTCAGACGTGGCTGCGCAAGAAATGCGACGTGCTCGGGACCCGCGTGATCCAGGGGGGCAAGACGCTCAACGCACACTTTTTCGGCGCCGCCCAAAAAACGGCAGCCGAGACGGTTGGCGGAGCGCTTTTCAATTTCAGCCGTCAGTGCGGCAACGGGAAACGACATATGTACCCCCTTTTCGGGCAGATAAAAACAAACCGCGGCGCGTTCAGAGGATCTCCCCTGAAACTCACCGCGGGAACAAACGCTCGAGAATTACTTCGCCGGTTTGTTGAGGCGCTTGATGACTTCGTCGGTGAGGTCAACCTTGGGGCTCGCCCAGACAGCTTCCTGAAGAATCAGGTCGTACTTCTGGCTCTTGGCGAGATCCTGAATGATGCGGTTGGCACGCGAGAGAATAATCTGGCTTTCTTCCTGAGCGCGCTGGTTGCGCTCTTCAAGAAGCGCGCGCTGCATGCGGGTGATTTCGCGTTCTTCTTCGGCAAGGTCACGGCGCTTGCTTAAGCGTTCGCTCTCGGTCATCACGGCGCTGTCTTTTTCAAACTTGCCCGCCTTATCCTTAAAGGCGCGCACGCGGCGGTTTAATTCGTCTTCTCGGCTCTTGAAGTAGCTCTTGAGCTTATTCTGCGCGGCAACGGCGGGCGCCGATTCCGCAAGGATCTTTCCGGGATTCACCACCCCCACCTTGAAGTCAGCGGCCATGGCGCCGGTTGCGAGAAACGCGGCGGCTGCCGCTGCGATCAAACCCTTTTTAAACATGAGTCAAACCTGTGTAATGCGTGTCAGAAAACCGATAGGCCGGATTGTAACCCGTCCGAGACTGGGTCAAACCAGGCCGGTTGTTTAAAAATTTGTCCGGACGCAGGTTGTGCGCCCGGACAAAAGAAACTCTTAGAAGCCCGTACCGATCTGGAACTGGAAGCGCTGCGTGTTGTCGCCGTCCTTCTTGTTGATCGGGAAGGCAAGCGAGAACTTCAGGGGCCCCAGGGGCGAAATCCAGGCAATACCAAAGCCCCAGGAGTAACGGAGGTCATCCAGAGCAAAGTTCGTTTCGCCGCGTCCGCTGTAGCCCCAGACGTTGCCGCCGTCCAAGAACATCAATCCGCGCAGGGTCTTGTCGGCCCCCGGCAGCGGCATCAGGAGTTCCGCGGAGAAAACAAGCTGCTGGTTGCCGCCCAGGTTGTCGCCGTTCGTGTCCTTCGGACCCAGGCTTGAGCTTTCGTAGCCTCGCACCGAGCCGATGCCGCCCGCGTAGAAGTTCTTAAAGAACGGATAGCGCTTGCTGCCGTAGCTGTCGCCGTAACCGGCCTGCATGTTGAGGCCCAACGTCCAGAAGTTCGTGATCGGCAGGTACTGCGTGATCTGATAGGTCGCGCGGTAGTACTGCGTATCGAGGGCCGGCAGCGACACTTCCGCGTTAAAGCGCTGATAGCGCCCGCGCGTGGGAGCCAATACATTGTCTCGGCTGTCGCGTGACCAACCTAAAGTCAGAAGCAGTGACTGCGGCTTATCGCCGTACTGATCCACATAGTCCCAGTAGCGCTTAGGCGACGGGTCCGTGCCGCCTCTTAAATCAACCTTCGTCATTTCCCAGCGGGTACCGACGAAGATGCGGTCAAGTTCGGTCACAGGAACACCAAAGCTGATGCCCGCGCCGATCGTTTCGTAGGCAACGTTGGAGACATCGAGCTCATCGAGGTCAACACGCCGGTCGTAGATATCCCAGTTGCGGCTGATCCCTTCGGGCGTGATGTAGGGTTCCGTGAGGCTGAAGGCGTACGTTCTCTGGCTCTTTGAAGTATTCACCTCAATGGAGGTCGACTTACCGGAACCGAAGACGTTGTCCTGGGCAAAGCCCGCGGACAAGATGATGCCGTCGCTGGTGGAGTAACCTGCACCGAGAGAAATCGAACCCGTGGGACGTTCTTTCACGGCAATGTCAAGATCCACCTGATCGCGCGTGCCCTGCACGGGCTTGGGTTCGGCGGTCACCGAATCGAAGTAACCGAGACGGTCGATGCGGTCGCGGGAGAGCTTTACTTTGTCGCTGTCAAACCAGGCCGATTCGTACTGACGCACTTCACGGCGGATCACGTCGTCACGCGTGCGGGTGTTGCCGGTGATGTTGACGTGGCGCACGTAGGCACGGCGCCCCGGGTCGATCGTATAGACGATTTCGACGGTGTCTTTTTCAGCGTTTGCCACCGGGTTAGGTGTGGCCGTACAGAAGGCGTAGCCGAGCGTCGAAAACTTGTCCACAATCGCCTGGCTGATGTTGTTGACCTTCTCGGCGTTGTAGGTCTCACCCGTTTCAAAAGTCAAAAGCGGCTCAATTTCTTTTTCCAGGCCCAGCATATCGCCCGCAAGCTTCACGCCGCTCACGGTGTACTTCTCACCCTCGGTCATGTTGATGGTGATAAAGACGTCAGCCTTGTTGGGCGCGACCGACACCTGCACGCTGTCGATCTTAAAGTCGAGGTAACCCTGGTTCAGATAAAAGCTTCTCAGGGTTTCAAGGTCGGCTGCGAGCTTTTCGCGGGAATAAAGGTCGCGCCGCGTGTACCAGCTCGACCACTTGTGCTCACTGAGCTGCATCAGGTCCATGAGTTCATCGGCATCAAACAAGTTGTTCCCGACGAAACGGATCTGCTTAATGGAACTTGCGCTTCCCTCGTCCACATTCATCGTGACGCGCACGCGGTTGCGGGGCAACGGTGTCGTGGTGGTGTTCACCTGCACGCCGTAGTAGCCCTTGGAGAGGTACTGACGGCGCATTTCCTGATCGGCCCGGTCAAGCACGGACTGGTCAAAGATGCGGCCTTCAGCCAGGCCCACGTCACGGAGGCTTTTTTCCACGCCGTCCTTATCAAAGGCCTTGATGCCGCT
>OMAQ01000808.1_pt1 | contig 15658 bp, 17 predicted proteins | sample 1673461 | NCBI WGS metagenome assembly OMAQ01 (sample SAMEA103958112, study PRJEB25191) | human gut metagenome | biome: human-associated habitat [ENVO:00009003]; feature: intestine environment [ENVO:2100002]; material: feces | place: Germany | collected 2013/2015
CCATTCCGACAGTCTGACGTATATCGTATATCCTGCTCTCGTCTGTCGTATCTATAACGTCAACAAGCACCTTGCCCGAGGTGGGAAGAAGAATGCCGTTGAAGTGCTTTGCGAGGGTCGACTTTCCGCTTCCGTTATGACCAAGCACAGCTACGAAACTGCCCTTTTCTATCGAAAGGTTTATGTCGGTAAGAATGCGGTTCTTGCCTGTTTCATCGCCGTTTTCGTCAAATACGGTATAATCGAATATAAGGTCTTCGGTTTTAATTATCTCGTTATCTTTCAATCCGTTCTCCTTTGCCGCCGTTTAATCGAAATATACTACAGCGGTGTTTCCCGCAGGCACTGCAAGCCCTGTCTGTTCAACGGGAAGTCCTATCTCCTGCGAATCTACTCTTATCTTATATTTTCTGCCTACCGTCATCTGTAATAGGTAAGTCATTACCGATGAGGAAAGACCTGTCGTGTAGCTGTTGAGTACAATGAACAGAGGGTTATCGGAAAGCACCTCGGTGCACATATTCATAAGGCCGCATATACTGTCCTCGAGCTTCCACATCTCGCCGTTTGTTCCTCTGCCGTAGCTTGGGGGGTCGAGTATGATACCGTCATAACGGTTGCCTCGCCTTATCTCCCTGCCGAGAAACTTTACCGCATCGTCTACTATCCACCTTATCGGCTTGTCGGAAAGACCGCTGAGCTTTGCGTTTGTCCTGCCCCAGTCCACCATACCCTTTACTGCGTCAAGGTGACATACCTTTGCGCCTGCCTTTGCACAGGCGAGCGTTGCACCGCCGGTATAGGCGAACATATTAAGCACGTTTATCTCTCTGCCTGCGTTCTTTATAAGCTCTGAGCATAAGTCCCAGTTGACCGCCTGCTCGGGAAATATTCCCGTATGCTTGAAGCCTGTAGGCTTTACCATAAAGGTAAGTCCCTTGTAGCTTATGTTCCAGCTTTCAGGGAGCTGTTTTCTGTATTCCCAGTTTCCGCCGCCGCTTGATGAACGGTGATATACCGCATCCGCCTTGCTCCACAGCGGCGATGGGTCGGGGTTTTTCCATATTATCTGCGGGTCGGGTCGCACAAGCGTTATTCCGCCCCATTTTTCAAGTCGCTGACCGTCAGACGCATCTATGAGTCTGTAGTCCTGCCAATCCTGTGATTTTCTCAAGTCGGTTCACCTTATCCTGTATCTGTCGACAGTCGGTCGTATCGTGTCAAGAAACGAATTTTCGCCTATCGTGTTTATTTTAAAGAATACTGCCTGACTGCCGCCCGTTGACATTACCGATAAAAATATCCTGCTATCGGTCTGGAACAAGGTAAAATTCATACTTACCCTGCCATTGCCGAGATAGCTGTAACGTTCATACGCACGGATCGAACAACGTGTACTGCCGCTTATAATATCCGAGCTTTCCTCAAGTGTGGCGCTCTTACTGCCGCCCATTACCGTACTATGAAGGTCTGCCAGGATAATATCAAAATTTCCGTACAGTTCAGCTTCCATCTTTGCCATAAAAACTCCTTTAACATTTCATCAGCACAGGCACTCTTTTATCGTGTCTGCGATGAGATTTGTCCAGTGATGCACTTCCTTTTCGTCTTTGCCCTCTATCATTACTCTTACAAGCGGTTCTGTTCCGCTTTCTCTGACGAGTATTCTGCCGTTTTCGCCCATAGCCTGTTCAGCCTGTGCGATAATATCGGTTATCTTCTGCGTCTTGTCCCACAGTCCCTTTTTGTCCTCGGTAATCTTTACGTTTACAAGAAGCTGTGGGAAGTCGGGTATATCCTTTACAAGCTGTGACAGCGGACGCTTGCATTTCGACAGCAGTTCAAGGGTCTGTGCCGCTGTAAGCTGTCCGTCACCTGTGGTTGCGTGGTCGAGGAAAATAATGTGTCCGGACTGTTCGCCGCCTATATTATAACCGCTGTTCAGCATTTCTTCAAGAACATAACGGTCGCCGACCTTCGTGCATACTGTTTCTATCTTGTTTTCGTTCATAAAGCGGTGGAAGCCGAGGTTGCTCATAACGGTTACTACAGCCGTGTTGTTTTTCAGCGTACCCATTTCCTTCATATAACGTGAAATGATAGCAATGAGTTTGTCGCCGTCTATTATATTGCCCTTTTCATCGACAGCAAGGCATCTGTCAGCGTCGCCGTCAAACGCAAAGCCCACGTCACAGCCACGCTTTTTAACAAGCTCGACAAGCTGTTCCATATGTGTAGAGCCGCATTTATCGTTGATATTAAGACCGTCAGGCTCGTTATTGATATATACAAATTCCGCACCGAACTTATAGAAAAGCGATTCTGCGGTTGCGCTTGCACTGCCGTTTGCACAGTCTATCGCAACAAGAAGTCCCTGAAACTTTCCGCCGACGGTCGACTGGATATGCTCGTTGTACTCGCTTACGGCACCGTACATAGTTCTTACTCTGCCGACATCCGAGCCGTCAACAAGCGTCATTTTTTCCGGAGTGTCGAGTATCAGTGCCTCTATCTCATTTTCGACTTCATCGGGGAGCTTGAATCCTGTCGATGAGAACAGCTTTATGCCGTTATATTCAACGCTGTTGTGCGAGGCTGAGATCATCACGCCTGCGTCTGCTCCGTAATATCTTACAAGATAGGCTACGGCGGGGGTGGGTACTACTCCGAGAAGTTCAACGTCCGCACCTACCGAGGTTATACCTGCGATAAGAGCCGATTCAAGAATATCCGAAGAGATTCTTGTATCCTTGCCTATCAGTATTCTGGCTTTTCCTTTATGTGTTTTCTGCTTTGTCAGTACAATTGCTGCGGCTCTGCCTATATTCATTGCAAGCTCGCAGGTAAGCTCTGTTACGGCTATACCTCTGGCACCGTCAGTTCCGAATAATCTGCCCATAATGCTTAAAATACCTTTCTTCGTTTTTTTCCAAACACTAAGTAACTATATCTACATTGAAAATCAGTCAAGCCTTTGCTGACCGTCACGCACAAGTCCGAGATGCTTATACGCAAGCTCGGTCGCACATCTGCCTCTCGGAGTTCTTGAAATAAAGCCGAGCTGCATAAGGTACGGCTCGCATACATCCTCAAGCGTTACCGATTCTTCGCCGAGTGCGGACGCAAGCGTTTCAAGTCCGACAGGACCGCCATTATAGCCGTTTATTATCATAGTAAGGAAACGCTTGTCAAGGCTGTCAAGACCGAGCTTGTCGATCTCAAGTCTGTTGAGTGCGATATCAGCCATTTCCTTTGTTATCTTTCCGTCGCCCATAACCTCGGCAAAATCACGCACACGCTTGAGCAGGCGGTTTGCGATACGGGGAGTTCCTCTTGAACGCTTTGCTATCTCCATAGCGCCGTTTTTATCGCACGGGATTGAAAGTATCACCGACGAACGCATTACTATATTGCAAAGCTCCTCGGGAGTATACATTTCAAGACGCATTATCACTCCGAACCTGTCACGCAGAGGTCCTGTAAGCTGTCCCGCTCTTGTTGTAGCGCCGATAAGCGTAAATCTGTTCAAGTCAACTCTTATCGACTGAGCGGAAGGTCCTTTGCCTATCATAATATCAAGCACGCAGTCCTCAAGAGCGGGATAGAGTATCTCCTCTACCTGTCTTGAAAGGCGGTGTATCTCGTCTACAAACAGCACATCGCCAGCCTGAAGTCCTGTGAGCAGTGCCGCAAGCTCACCCGGCTTTTCAATCGCAGGACCTGAGGTCACTTTGAAATTAACGCCCATTTCGTTAGCGATAATTCCTGCAAGCGTTGTCTTACCAAGTCCCGGAGGACCGTACAGCAGAACGTGGTCAAGGCTCTCGTTTCTTCTCTTTGCCGCCTCAATGTATACACGCAGGTTTTCCTTTACCTTTTCCTGACCGATATATTCGTTCAGCTTTTTGGGACGCAAGGAAAACTCAACGTCCGTATCTTCTGCCGAAAACTGCGGCTCAACTATGCGTGCTCCTTCATTTTCGTCTATGTCGGCTATATGTGAAAGATCGTTTCTCTCAATCATTTATACGCTTTCCCTTCAAAGTTAATGCGTGGACAACTTATCAGAACTTTGCAAGCTTCTTAAGCCCCGCTTTGATAAGCTCATCGGCAGGTGTTGCAGGGTCAAGTCCGCTCAGCGCCGATGTGGCTTCGTTATTTGTATAACCAAGCACCATAAGTGCGGATATCGCCTCGGCAAAAGTATTTGACGGTGCGGCTACCATCGGCACTGCACTGCCCTTTACTCCTGCGGCAACGTCCTGCTTTGATACCTTATCCTTAAGTTCAAGGACGATACGCTCTGCGGTCTTTTTGCCGATACCGGGCGCATTTGTCAGCGCCTTGCTGTCGCCGGACGCAACGCAAAGTGCGAATGACTGCGGCGTCATTCCCGATAATATCGACAGTGCCGCTTTAGGTCCGACACCGGAAACGGAAATCAGCATCCTGAAGCAGTTAAGCTCTGCGGCATCATAAAAGCCGAACAGCTCGACCGCATCCTCCCTTACGGAAAGATAGGTCAGCAGTTTTGCTTTTTCACCGATTTTAAGCTGTGACAGCGTATTCGCTGTGGTGCGGCAGGCATAGCCAACACCGCCGCAGTCAATGACCGCAAGATTAGGCTCGATCAGATCGACCGTTCCGTTTACGCTGTATATCATAATGTACTCTTTTCTATATATTTGATGTTCTCAGATTCCTGAGCAGTGAACCACTGGTCTGACCGTGGCATATAGTCATTGCAAGTGCGTCCGCCGTATCGTCGGGTTTCGGCACTGCGGGGAGTTTCAGAATGTTCTTCGTCATCTCCTGAACCTGCTTCTTTACTGCCTGACCGTAACCTACTACCGCCTGCTTTACCTGCAGGGGCGTGTACTCGTTGATTTCAATTCCACGCTGTGCCGCCGCCATTATTATAATACCTCTTGCCTGGGCTACATCTATACCTGTCTTCTGGTTATTGGTGAAGTAGAGCCGTTCTATCGACAGTGCATCGGGCTCCCAGGTGTCAAGTATCTGACAGAAGTCTTCATATATCTCGCACAGGCGCTTTGGAAAAGGCGTATCCTTATCGGTTGTTATAGCGCCATAGTCAAGCACCTTGAATTTTCCGCCGCTGTAATCGACAATTCCGAAACCTACTATCGCATAGCCCGGGTCAATGCCAATAATACGCATAGCCGCCTCCTCAAAGTAACGTCTTCTGCCAATGTACAGTCAGAAACAAAAAACAAAAATCCATACTAAAGAAGTATAACACAAACACAGAAAAAATGCAACTTTTTTGTTATCGGTGCATCAACGTAATACAAATTAAGTAAAATCGGTTGAAATTTACGCTCTTTGGGTATATAATAGTATAAAACGATTGGAGAAAAAATGAGAAAATCACATATGACCGCTGTCCTGCCGCTTACTGTGCTGTGCGCCGCTTTTACAGCAGGGTGCAGTGCAAAGCAACCATACAGACACGACAGCTTTACATTTGATACTTTAGTATCGATCACAATATACGACGTTAACGGAAATTCTACCGCAGAGGAAATCTGCAAGGGTGCATCGGGGATGCTTAGCGCACTTGACGATACGCTGTCACGCACAAAGTCCGACAGTCTGATCGCAAGGATAAACGACAATGCGTATTCATCGGCTGTAGATGTCGATGCGGCAACATATAATATGCTCAAAACCTGTACGCAGCTGTCAGACCTTACAGACGGAGCGTTTGACATAACACTCGGAAATATCTCCGATATGTGGGGCTTTGGCAAAGAAAACGCTGTAAAGCCCGGTGATACGGAGCTTAAAAAGCTTGCGGGCAGAAAAAACTATGAGAACATTGTCTTTAACTATTATGAGCAGACAGTTGCCTTCTCCTCGGATGGTTTCAGCATAGACCTCGGTGCGGCGGCAAAGGGCTACGCTATGGATATGATGGACACATACCTGAGAGATTCGGGTGTTACATCAGCAGTAGTCGATTTCGGCGGCAGTATACTTACTATAGGCGATAACAACGGTGAGCGTTGGAATATAACAATAACCGCTGATGAAACGAACTCTCCTGTCGGAACACTTAAAGTAAACGAGGGCTATATAGCTACCTCAAACGGTGCCAAGCGCTTTGTAGAATATGACGGTGTAAAGTATCACCATATAATAGACCCCGAAACGGCTTATCCCGCAGACAGCGGTGTAAAAAGCTGTACCGTGTACTCAGGAAGCGGACTTATAAGCGACGCACTGTCAACCGCATTTTTCGTTATGGGCGCAGATAAAGCAAAGGAATTCTATGATAAATACGACATTGCGGAATATGTCATAACGCTGACCGACGGCACGGTTATCGTATCGGACGGCATTTCTGCCGACTTTACGGCATCATGACCGATAAGCGCAAAGTAATTTGTATAATAGCGGTGTTGTGCGTTGTTTTCTTCTCACTGCTGGGAATAATACTGGTAAAAAATTCAGGCGGCGGCAATACTGCGTGCATATACAGTGACGGAAAACTTATAAAAACTGTTGATTTACACAGCGCCGAAGAACAATCGTTCACCGTAAATTCAGCAGACGGCGGATATAATGTAATAACGGTGAAAGACGGAAGTATAAGCGTTAAGGACGCCGACTGTCCGGACAGGATATGCGTTATGACCGCACCGATTTCGGACGGTATTCAGCCGATAGTATGTATGCCGCATAAGCTGGTTATCCGCATTGAAACAAAGCGGGGTGAATACAGCCTTGACAGTTAAAAAGCTCGTATTTTCAGCATTGCTCGCTGCAATGTCGTTGACGCTGTATGCAGTTGAGGGTATGATTCCGCCGATTGCGCCTATACCCGGCTTCAGGATAGGACTTGCGTACTTTCCGATATTGTTTACAATGTACCTCGGCGGTCAATGGAAAGCGTATGATACTGCACTGATACTTATAGTGCGGGTACTGTTATCGGCGCTTATATCCGGAAATCTTACGGCACTGCTGTTTTCGTTTTCCGGCGGTGCGTTGTCATTTGTTGCTATGGCTATTACGCACAGGTTTATAAAAGAACCGTGGGGAGCGTTCCCTGCCGGGATATTCTCGGCGGTAATGCACAACGTCGGACAGATAGCGGCGGCATCGCTGATATATTCCGCGTCGGTATTTGCGTATCTTCCGTTTCTTGTTATCGCCGCCGTACTCACCGGAACATTTATTGCGGCGGTCGTATGGCTGATACTCAGAAAGCCGAACAGGATAATCTCAAAAATAAGAAATACAGAATAAAAGGATAAGGACCATGGATAAAGCTAAGATTGAAAGAATTAACTACCTCGCAAGGCAATCACGGGAACGTGAACTGACGCCCGAAGAAAAAAAGGAACAGACCGAACTGCGCAACGAATACAGAGCCTCGTTCAGAAGAGGTCTGATGTCCGAACTGGACAGGGTTTACGTCGTTGACGAAAAAGGCAATCAGCAGAAACTGATAAAAGATAACAAGAAGTAAAATAATCCGTAAAGGACTGAATTACCATGGATAAAATATTTGACGCTCTCGAAACGCTTTACGGCAACTGCGGAATACCGTTCTTTTTAAGCGATGAATACGGAAATATTCATTGGAGAAATTCAGCGTGCGGCACTGTCATTATCTTTCCGAAAGGAATAAACGATACCGCAGATACAGCGCAGGTCAGCGTTGACGGCGAACTTTATACTGCACAGTCAAGCAAACTTCCCTACGTCAATAAAACTCTTATGCTCTGGCGTGTAAACACGCTTACAGATGTACTGATGCAACTCGGAAGTACAGACACATATACAGATATATGTTATATGCTCGCCAAAGCAAAGAGCGACATTTCAGACGCCGAAAAGAATATCAGGGACAAAACCGCGCTGAACACTTTAAAGCGTAATGTCGAAGTTCTGACAGAAATTGCCACAGTCATATACAACAGAGCTGCGCACACACCGTCGGTGTATTTTCTTGAACAGCTCAGAATGATAACCGACGAAGCAAACAAAATAATGAGCGATATTCCCGTTGTGTTCAGAATCGACACCGAGCAATCGTTCACCGAAGATATACCGGTCAACGTCGGACAGCGGATGTTCTATGTGTGTATGTTCAGCGTGCTCAAGGCAATGGTGCGATGCTCTGACAGGAAGCTGTTCAACCTGAAAATAGGCAGAGCTTCCGACAGGGTCACGCTCACTTCTTCTTTTCCGCTCAGGAGCGAGACGCACGCAGGTATGATAACGGACGATTTTGAAATGTACGGTGCAAAACTGTATATAGGGTATATCGGCGGAAATATGAAGTATACGACCGAAAATGACTTTGCGCATATCGAAATATCAATACCGTGCGGAAGTGCCGTTTCACTCAACAGTCCGTCGTTCAGCCCGTCCGGGGATGTATGCCCCGCTGTAGCCGGTATTTTTCTCAGCAATATAACAGACGACACATAAGGTGATAAAGTGACAGAGCGGTTTACAATTTTTTTAGACTTCAAACACATTTCTATCATAAAAGGCGGATATAATAATAAGCGTCAGGTAAAACTGACAGATTTTATGGTGGTTGAATAATTCAATAATCATAATTTCCTCTCCCAACATTTCATTGATAATTTGATTTGTGCTTATTTATTTCCGTTCAGTTTAATCTAGTTAAACTGAATTTTTTTTACAAAAAATCGGACAGACCGAAAAGAAAGGAAAGAGAGAAAATGTATAAGATACTTGTTGCGGACGATGAACAGAAAATCCGTGAGGTTATCAAGGAATACGCTGAGTACGAGGGTCATACGGTATATGAGGCGGTAGATGGTATGCAGGCGGTCGATATGGCAAAGGAGCAGGATTTCGACATAATAATAATGGACGTTATGATGCCGAGGCTGGATGGTTTTTCAGCCTGCAAGGAGATAAGAAAGTTCAAGAACACACCAATACTTATGCTCTCGGCAAGAACGGAGGAATATGACAAGCTGTTCGGATTTGAGATGGGCGTTGACGACTATGTTGTAAAGCCGTTCTCTCCCAAAGAGGTTCTCGCTCGCATAAATGCTATAATAAAACGCAACAAATCCGGGAATGAGCCTGCCGGAGAAACCGTAAAGTTTGAAGGACTTGAGATAAACTTCACCGCAAGAGATGTTTTCATAGACGGCGAAAAGGCAAACCTTACCCCAAAGGAATACGACCTGCTGTTCTACCTTGTAAAGAACAAGAACATAGCTCTTACCAGAAACAAGCTTCTTGAAGAAGTATGGGGATATGATTTCTTCGGTGACGACAGAACTATTGATACTCATATCAAGATGCTGAGAAACAACCTCGGTCCGTACAGAAAGTTTATTGTTACGCTAAGAGGTATGGGATATAAGTTTCAGGTATAAAATACTACAGCCGTCAAAGTTTGGCGGCTGTAATTGCTAACAAGGAAGTAATTTTTAAATGAAAGACAGACTAAACAGCATACGTTTCCGATCGTGGCTGACATTTGTGTTATTCTCACTGCTTGTAATAGTGTTCCTGTACTTTTTCCAGGTCGTGCTTCTGTCAAGCTATTATGAGTACATGAAGATACAGGAAACTGCGTCGGCGGCAAAACAGATAAAGGACGCCTGGTCACAGCAACCCGAAAACCTGAATACTATCGTTTCAAACATAGCTGATACACAGAAGATATACATCGAGATCTCTGACAGCAACCGCCCGTATTTCAGGGCAAGTTCGCTTGACAAGAGCAACAAAGAGATTTACTCACTGATCACAAGCCTTGATCCGGAAGATATGAAAGAAATCATCTCAGGTGAAAACACATTCTTCACTGCGACTATTCCGAGGACAAACAACGACAGCAAGGCAATAGTGCTTATAGCGCAGCTCGATGACGGAACGCAAAGCACATTTTTTAATACAAACGGTGTTGTAAGGCTGTATATATTCAATTATCTCGAACCGCTCGGTACTACTACGACAATTCTTCACAGCCAGCTGAATCTGACGGCAGGCATTATCATAATAGCGGCATTCATAATGTCAATAATTTTCTCCAACAGCATATCAAAACCGATCATCAATATATCCAAAGCGGCGCTTAAGCTTCCGCAGGGACAGTTTGATATGCCGAAACAGAAGCACTGTTTCACGGAGATAAACGAGCTTACCGATACACTGAGCTCCGCATCGGTAGAAATCGCAAAAGCGGACACCTTGCGTAAGGATCTTATGGCGAATATTTCGCACGATCTGCGTACTCCGCTTACGATGATAAAGGCTTATGCGGAGATGATAAGAGATCTTTCGGGCGATAACCCCGAAAAGCGTGAGAAGCATCTGCAGGTCATAATTGATGAAACGGACAGATTGACTTCTCTTGTAACCGATATACTTGACCTGTCAAAACTTCAGAGCGGAGTTGCGGAGCTTAAATACGAAACGATAAACTTATCTGAACACCTCGGTGACATAGTCCCCCGCTTCTCACTGCTGAATGAAATCAAGGATTACAATGTAGTGCTTAACGCAGAGCCGGATATATTCATAAACGCCGACATCACAAAGATAGATCAGGTAGTATACAACTTCATAAACAACGCTCTGACCTATACAGGTGATGACAAGACGGTAAGAGTAAATCTGTATCACAAGACGCCGACAACCGCAAGACTTGAGGTGTGCGACAGCGGTATAGGCATCGATCCGGAAAATCTAAAATATGTCTGGGACAGATATTACCGTGTGAAGAAGGACGGCGAAACGCATCAGCGTGCAAAGAAAGGCAGCGGCTTAGGTCTTTCGATCGTAAAGGGTGTGCTTGAAATGCACAGGTTCAATTTCGGTGCAGACAGTACGGTCGGCGTCGGCAGTACGTTCTGGTTTGAGTTTGAGGACTGCAACCCGGATAAAGTGCAGGTTGACGAAAAGAAGCAGAAAAAGCAGAAGAATAAGAATAACGCTGAACAGCAGTAAATGTAAAAACCCCGTTCACATAGGTGAACGGGGTGATGTTTTTTTATATCGATTATTATATCAATCGCCTGTAGATTCTCTCAGAACAAGGCTGTGCGGTAATGTATAAAGGTTATGGTCGGGATTTGTCGCTTTCATATTTTCAATCAGCTTCTCGATTACCAGCTTGCCCTGTGCATAACACGGCTGTTCGACAGTAGATAAGTGCGGTACGAACATATGTGAATACTGGATATTGTCAAAACCCATGAAGATAAGATCCTTGCCTATCCTGTAGCCCTTTGAAAGCGCATAATTCATTGCGCCGATTGCGATTATATCCGAAATCGAGAATATAGCGGTAGGTGGGCTTGGCAGGTTCATAAGGTATTCACAGCCTCTCATACCCTGCTCTGTTTCATAGCCGCCGAAATAAACGTAATCTTCGTTATAGGGAATGCCGTTATCCTTGAGCGCAAGCTTGTAGCCTATCTCACGGTCAATGCTCGACTGGCTTCTCTGTAAAGTTGTGATAAGTCCTATCTTCTTATGACCCTTGCGGATAAGGTAGTTTACTGCGTCACGGCCTGCCTTTACGTTATCTATTGTGACGGTAAGAACGTTACAGTTGTCAAGACGTTCAAGACACATTGCTATATTGTGCTTTTCGCCGAGCGAATTGATGGTTGCGGCGTCCAGCTTAGGACCGAGCAGTACCGCACCGTCTACGGCTCTTGAGAAAAGCATGCCGAGCAGGTGCATTTCGTGGTTGGGATCGTCATGGGTGGTAGCAATCAGAACATCATAGCCCTGTGAGAATGCGGCTACCTCCATACCTCTTATAACGTCCGAGTAGAAGCTCTGCTCTGTTGACGCTATAATGGCAAGTATTCTTCTCGTTTCACTTTTTCTTAAATCTCTGCCGAGAAAGCTGGGGCTGTATCCGAGTGCCTGAACAGCACTGTTTACCGCCTGTATTGCCTCTTCGGAAACGTTGGATTTTTTATTAAGAACTCTTGAAACGGTTGCAACGGAAACGTTAGCCGCCTTTGCAACGTCCTTGATAGTAACACTCATCAGCATTCTCTCCCTCAATTAAACTATATTACAATTATACAGTATTGTGAAACCGTTTTCAATGTAACATTTAACCAAAATTCGATATGTAATTTTATCATTTGTTACAAAGCGCAGGTTTTTACTTCAAAAAAATCGTGATAACGGTTTTCATAAAAACGTATTATTTCCTTAAAAAGTGTACGTTATTTACCCTGAATCTGCTTAAAACAGTGAAAACGGAGCGTTACAATTATAACTTTAGCTAAAATTATAAAGCAAGCGTAAAGAAAAACCTGTTTTTTGTGCAAAAAGTTACTTTACAAATCATCGGTTTTAGGTTACACTATTATATAAAGGCAGATATAAAGTTATTAGCTAAACTGACATTTTACAGAGGTTATTCAATATGAAAAAGAAATCAGTTACAATGAGCGATATAGCAAAGGCTATGGATATAAGCACCGTTACTGTGTCTAAGGCGCTTGGCGACAAGGACGGCGTAAGCGAGGAGCTTCGTGAGAAGATAAAGCAGAAGGCAAACGAAATGGGATACCGTTTCAGCTATACGTCAAAGTCATCTAAGGAAGGCTTTACGTTCAACATAAGTATAGTAGTGGCAAAGCACTTTATAAACGACGCAAGTGCGTTCTACTGGGTAATGTACCGTCATATCGTGGAGCTTCTGCAAAAGCAGAACTATTACGGCATACTCGATGTAATTTCAGAAAGCGATCAGGCAAACCGTTCAATGCCGAATTCGGTATCGGACAAAAAGGTTGACGGCGTGATCGTACTCGGACAGTTTGACGATGAATATGTAAGCGAGCTGTTAGACCTTGATATTCCTGTGGTTTTTCTTGACTTCTACAGCAGTGACAACCGCACTGACACCATTCTTTCAGACAGCTTCTTCGGCTCTTATATGCTTACAAACTATCTTATAAACGCAGGACACCGCAACATAGGCTTCCTCGGTACTATAACGTCAACATCAAGCATACAGGACAGATACCTCGGATATTACAAGGCTCTGCTCGAAAAAGGCATACCACTGCGCAGTGAGTGGGTAATTGACGACAGAGGCCCCGAAGGTACAAGCTATCCTCACTTTGACCTTCCTGCACAGAAGCCGACCGCTTTCGTATGTAACTGTGACGAGGCGGCATACTGCCTGCTCAATCAGCTCAGAAGCGAGGGCTATGTAGTACCCGATGACATTTCGATAGTCGGCTACGATAACCACATCTACTCTACTATTTCAAATCCCCGTATCACAACGATAGACGTTGACAGCAAGAGAATGTCTTATGAGGCTGTCGAAACGATAATCAAGAAGATAAGGGATAAAAATTATTCAAGGGGCAGAACGCTTGTAACGGGAAAGCTGATTATCCGTGACAGCGTAAAGATATTGAAGTAATGAAAATTATAGATACTCACGCACACTATGACGACAGGTGGTTTGACGAGGACAGATATGAGGTTCTCGACCGCATTTTATCCGATAATGTGCAGGCAATCATAAATATGAGCGTGGATATTCCGACCTGCGAGTTTTCTCTGTCGCTTACCGAGCGTTACGAAAATGTATTCTGTGCGGTAGGTATTCACCCCGAAAATATAGCCGACACACCCGACAATTACATTGATATACTGAGAACGCTTGCAAAGAATAAAAAGGCGGTCGCTATAGGCGAGATAGGACTTGACTATCACTATGACGGCTATGATGCAGAAAGACAGCAGGAGATATTTGAAAATCAGATAAAGCTTGCAAACGAACTTTCCCTTCCTGCCGTTATCCACTGCCGTGACGCTACGGAAGATATGATGAAAATACTGCACCGCACTACTCCGGATAAATTTGTGGTGCATTGCTATTCAGGAAGTCCGGAAACAGCAAAGGAGCTTTTAAAGCTCGGCGCATATATCAGCTTCACAGGCGTATTGACATTCAAGAATGCTAAAAAGGCGGTACATTCATGCGAGATTATCCCAAGTGACAGAATAATGCTTGAAACAGACAGCCCCTATATGGCACCCGTGCCGTTCAGAGGAAGTCGCTGTGACAGCTCTATGACGCATAAAACAGCGGAAAAGCTGGCTGAAATAAAGGGCATACCGACTGAAGAAGCTATTAAAATCTGTAATGAAAATGCGGTGCGTTTCTTCGGACTTGATATAAAGTCTTGATTTATGTCATAAAATATGGTAAGATATATAAAGATATCGGCAGGACACGAAGTTCTGCCGAAATTTTGAGGAAAATTAAATTTAACAAATATAGAAAATTCTCTATCCCTATCCCCAAACCCCTTCCCCACGGGAAGGGGCTAATTATCGGGGGCTATCGCCCCTCGACCCTATTGGGGGCTACGCCCCTCAACCCCATAATTAAAAGATAGAGCTTTTCTACAATGTGGCAGGACACGAAGTTCTGCCGAAAAATATATTTTGATATTTGAAAGGAAACAAAATGGACGCAGACCCCCGAAAACCTAAGCGAGCGGTAAAGATACTGCTTGCACCGCTGATTTTACTGAACAAAGGTCTTGATAAGCTGTTATCAAAGGCACTCGGCGACAGCTACTACGACAAGGAAGAAACCACTCAGGACAACATTATGTCTATGGTCGATGCGGGCAACGAATACGGCAACCTTGAGGACGAATCGGCACAGATGATAAACAACGTGTTCGAGTTCGGCGATCTTGTCGCATCGGATGTAATGACGCACAGAAAGAACATTGTCGGAGTAGATGTAAATTCATCTCTTGACGATATTGTCTATATTGCGCTTGAAAAGGGCTTTTCAAGAATACCTGTATACAAGGAAAACATTGACGCTATAGTCGGAATAATCATAGTAAAGGATCTTCTCTGCCTTGTCGGAAACGAAAACAAGGATAAGCTGAAAATAGAGGACTTTCTGCGTGAGGCGGTATATGTTCCCGAATCGTGCAGTTGTTCGGACGTGTTCAAGTTCCTGACTAATCTCAAGTCGGGTATGGGCATTGTGATTGACGAATACGGCGGTACGGCAGGCATCATCACGCTTGAGGATATAATCGAGTCGATAATGGGCAACATAGAGGACGAGTATGACGAGGAAAAGGATATGATAATCCCCCGCTCAAACGGCGCATACGAGGTCAGCGGTGAGGCCGATCCCGAAGATGTACTCGAACTGTTCGGCTATGAGCTTGAAGAAGACCACGAATACGACACTATCGCAGGCTTTGTTACCGACCTGCTCGGATATATTCCCGAAGAAGAGGGCGAACACCCGAAGGTTCGCTATAAGGATATAATTTTCAAGGTTATCGAGGTACACGATAATTGTATATCTAAGCTGATCGTCAGACCGTGCAAGGAGGAAGAGCTTGCGCTTGAGCCGAAGGAAACAACACATTTCGGGCAGTAATATAATACCGCAATTCCGAATGGGATTGCGGTATTTTTGCATTTATATTCTCTTTTCGAGCATCACAAGCATAACATCGGGTATTCCGTTGAACACGGTCGGCACGATGCCTATCTCCTTATATCCGTGCTTTTTATACATTGCTCTTGCCACAGTGTTTCTCTCGTTGGTGTCAATTCTCAGCTCGTGACAACCATGCTGTAAGGCATAATCCTCATA
>OMAQ01000816.1_pt1 | contig 15564 bp, 16 predicted proteins | sample 1673461 | NCBI WGS metagenome assembly OMAQ01 (sample SAMEA103958112, study PRJEB25191) | human gut metagenome | biome: human-associated habitat [ENVO:00009003]; feature: intestine environment [ENVO:2100002]; material: feces | place: Germany | collected 2013/2015
TCCCGAAATGATGAAACTGGGGCCATCGCTTTATAAGAAAATACGTCAAGAAGACTTGATGAACGATATCAATGCGCTGGAAGAAAATCCGGAGTGGCAGGAGATGCTCGACAAATCGGGAATTACCGATAAGTTAAAGGAGTTGACCGATTTGCAGATGGAGGGAGCCGATGTTTTCATGAGTACGTTTTCTCATTTGAAGAGTTTCCCTTTTTTCCAGTCGATTCAAAATTGGTTTTTGCCGTTTAATCCCGATCATACAGCGTTGTCGGGGGTATTGTCCGGTAAGGGCGGAGATACGTTTAAGAAGATGATTTCGGCATCGGCTCTATTGTGTAATTCGGATAAATATTCTTTTTGTTTGAGTTTGGCTCAGGTTCCCGAGTCGCAGAGGGATTTGATGATGGGGCAATTCAGTGCCGAGAATGCGGCGGTTCAAGAGATGGAAAAAGAGGAATTGATGAAGAAAGAAATAAGTCGGGAAAATATATCCAATCGTTATATTCAAGATTTGTACCGTTTCTTCAAGCTGTATATACGTCGAACCGAGTTTACGGATCCTTTTGCCGGGCATATCAATTTATTGCATGTATCTGTTTTGAATCCGTTATTGAGCGATTCGGACAGTTTGCGCCTCATCGGGGAATATTATTTTCGGCGGGGATATTATGCCGAGGCTCTCGAATTGTTCGAAAGGCTTTCGGCGGCATATCATTCGGATAGTGAAATTTATCAGAAGATAGGTTTTTGTTACCAGAAGAAAGGAGACTATGCCAACGCTTTGGAGGCTTTCCTCAAAGCAGAAATTATTTCGCCCGACAATTTCTGGACGATTAGACGCATAGCTACATGTTACAGAAATATGAAAAAGCCCGAGATGGCTCTTTCGTATTATCATCGTGCCGAAAAGATACAGCCCGAAAATTTATCGGTACAGATGAATATAGGGCATTGTTATGTCGAACAGAAAGATTATGAAGAGGCGCTTAAATATTACTTCAAGGTGGATTATCTCGATCCCGAAGGAGGCAAAGCGTGGCGTCCTATCGCATGGTGTTCTTTCTTAGTCGGTAAAAAAGAACAGGCGCAGCGGTATTATGAGAAGATATTGGACGATAAACCGGTTTCTCTCGATTATTTCAATGCCGGGCATGTGGAGTTTTCTTTGGGACATATCAGAAAGGCCATCGATTATTATCGGCGCAGTATAGAGCTGGACAACGGTGATTCTGCTAAGTTTCTTTCTAATTTCAAGCAGGATGCTCCCGATTTGATCGCCTCGGGAATCGCTGCGAGCGATATGCCTATTTTGTTGGATCAACTTATGTATGGCATTACAGATTCTTTATAACCTTTGACAAGGAGGCGATTCTGTATATAGATATGAGGATAGGGCGTTGTTCGACATAGTCAAAACGGAAGTGGAATTTCCATTTGTCTCTGCACTCGCCTTTCGTTATCTTTGTAAATACGAAGATAGGATGCGGCTCGGCATAGCCAAGTCGGGAATGCGATTTCCGTTTGTCTCTGCGCTCACCTTTCGCTATCTTTGTAAATTATACATCTATGATTCATGTAACATAGATGAATGGAAGTCATCGGAATTTAATGAGATATGAGAACTGGTATAGTTTATATGGTGGCAACGGTTTTGTGTATTTTTGTAACCTCTTGTTTTACAGGAGTCGAGAGTACAAAGAAAATAACTATGCCCGATACAGGCGAAATTGCGGCACAGAGTCCCGAAGATCGTTTTATAGAGTCTTATTTCGTTCAACAAGGGTGCGATGCGTGGCGCATAGGAAAGCCGTTTTATTATACCGATGAAAAACTTTCGTTCGTTTTCAGACCAGAAAAGCCTACTTTCCCGGATAGTATCTCTTTGAAGGGGAAAATTTTTACGTATGCCGGAAGTATAGAAGAAAGCCCTTTCGGCGGGGACGACAAAGTTGTTTTGTTATTCGATTGCGAAGGTCATAAGTTTCGCTATGAAACAGGGAAGACCCGGGAGGAGATCGGTCGGTTGAAATATACACCATTGATACCTCCGTTCATCGATATCGATGATTTAAATATGGCTCGCTCTCTTTTGAAAGACAGAGTTCTGTATATAAAAACGCCTATGTGGTACAATGAAAAATCGGAAGCGATAGAGGGGCGAAAGTTGATACCTGTCCGAGTTGTGGATATTCGTCCGGGAAATAACGTGTTGCCGGTCGAAGTTTGGTTCGAGGACGATAAAGGAAATCAAGCGGGAGTTTTCATGTCATTGCTTTCTTCTTCCCGCTCCCAATATATCACGTTCGACCGCTTGTTTTCTTTCGAGAATCCGCGTTTGCAATATAAGGAAATACAGGACGATGCTTGGGAGCAAATTACGTTGGGAAAAGTAAAGACGGGTATGACGAAGGCCGAATGTAAACTTTCGTTGGGCAATCCGAACGAGGTGAAGAAGATTCCCACATACAGCGGATTGAGAGAGCAATGGATATACAACTCGGGAGCGTATCTGTTTTTTGTCGATGATTTGTTGGCCGATTATAGGTTGTGATATGATTAAGATAGAGGAGAATTATTTTATAAAGGACAGGCATACATTCCACATGCCCGTTTATACCAAGTGGTTTGTAGAGTATGAAACGGTCGAGGAGTTGGTGACGTTGTTGCAGTCCGATTTATTGCGGGAACATACTTTTTTCCCGATAGGAGGGGGAAGCAATTTGCTTTTTGTAAAAGAAATGTACAATGGCGTATTGTTGCATTCTGCCATACAGGGCATGGCTGTGTCGGAGGAGACCGATACCGAGGTGCTTGTGGAAATAGGAGCGGGTGTCGTGTGGGACGACTTCGTCGCTTGGACGGTCTCTAACGGTTGGGGGGGAGCCGAGAATTTGTCGTATATACCGGGCGAAGTGGGAGCGAGCGCCATTCAAAACATAGGAGCTTACGGCGTGGAGGTGAAAGATATTATCCATGAAGTAAAAGCGGTAGATGTCGAGACTTGCGAATCCCGTACCTTTCGAAATGCAGAGTGTAGGTATGGTTACAGAAGCAGTATTTTCAAGCACGATTGGAAGGGTAGATATATCGTTACATCGGTAGTGTACAGATTGCAAAAATCGCCCGAGCTACATTTGGATTATGGAAATCTGCGGGCTTCATTGCCCGGCGATGACATTTCTATCGCAGATGTCCGTAAAGCTGTCATAGAAATCAGGCGGTCGAAATTGCCGGAACCCGATGAATATGGCAGTGCCGGTAGTTTTTTCATGAATCCTGTAATTCCTACGGAACAATATGAGAAGCTGAAATCGTCTTATCCCGATATGCCTCATTACGTCGTAGACGATATGCATGTTAAGGTTCCTGCCGGTTGGCTTATCGATCGTTGTGGCTGGAAAGGAAAAAGTTTCGGCGGTGCGGCGGTTTATGAGAAGCAGTGCTTGGTATTGATAAATAAAAACAATGCAAAGCCCAACGATGTGGTTGCTCTCGCGGAAATGATTCGTAAATCGGTATCGGACACTTATGGTATCGTTATCAATCCTGAGGTTAATTATATTGAATGAGTATGATGCAGGTTACTTTCTTAGGGACAGGAACTTCAACCGGAATACCGCAAATCGGTTGTACGTGTCCGGTATGTACTTCTACCGATCCGAGGGATAGTCGGTTGAGAACCTCGGCCATAGTTGAGATAGAGGGTAAGAACATATTGATCGATTGTGGCCCCGATTTTCGTCAGCAAATGTTACGATTCCATATTAAACGAATCGATGCGGTATTGGTTACTCATATACATTATGACCATACCGGAGGGATAGACGATTTGCGTCCTTTCGGGGAAAACGGTACTGTTCCTATTTATTTGGAGCCTTCGGTCGCCGAGGGAATACGAAACAGGTTGCCTTATTGTTTTGCCGATCATCGTTATCCGGGAGTTCCCAATATTTGTTTGCAAGAGATAGGTCTGTCACCGTTTTTAATAGAGGGAATAGAAATTGTTCCCATAAGGGTGATGCATTATAAATTGCCTATCTTGGGGTATCGTATAGGACGGTTTGCTTATATAACGGATGCTCTTACTATTCCTGAATCGGAATATGAGAAGTTAAAAGATATAGATGTATTGGTCGTAAATGCTTTGCGGAAAAAGCCCCATCTTTCGCATCAAACGTTAGCCGATGCGTTGCGAATCATCGATAGAGTGGGGCCGCGGGAAGCCTACTTGGTTCACATGAGTCATCATATGGGATTGACTTCGGAGGTAGAAAAAGAATTGCCTGCCCATGTGCATTTCGCATACGATGGTTTGGTTATCGACAGCTTGTGATTATTTTGAACCATCTTCTTTATAGCTTGTTTTAGCTATAAGAATAAAAAACAATTTGATTATGGCAAAAACAATTCAAACTGCTATCGAAGCCGGTTCTCGTATGGCTCCCGCGAAATTCTATATAAAGATTACGCCGGACGGCCCTTATTTGCTTTATGGTAATCCTCCTATGGATCAAGAGATTATAGTTCCTAATGACGAAGGTTCTTCTTGGACCTATCGTAAGGGTAACCATTTTAGTACGACAGAGGAGCCTACGGCTTTATGCCGATGCGGAGCATCCAAGAACAAGCCTTATTGCGATGGTTCCCATCATCACACGGACTGGGACCCGAAAGAGACGGCCTCTCATAAGCCTTTATTGGAAGATGCCGAAGAATATATAGGGCCAACTATGGTGCTCGCTGATAATGAAGAATATTGCGCTTTCGCTCGTTTTTGCGATGCCTACGGTAGAATTTGGAATTTGGTACAAACGGCCGAATCCCAAGAAGAACGTGACTTAGTCATTCATGAAGCCGAGCATTGTCCGGCCGGCCGTTTGGTCGTTTGGGATAAAGAAACAGGCGATATTTTTGAACCTCCATTTGATCCGGCAATAGGATTGATCGAAGACCCTGTGATTGAAGTCAGCGGCCCCATTTGGGTAAAAGGAGGAATTCGTATAGAAAGTTCGGACGGAAACAGTTATGAGATAAGAAACAGGGTTACCTTGTGTCGGTGCGGACAATCGCAAAACAAGCCTTTTTGCGACGGGACACATGTGTCGGCTAAATGGCATGACAAATTACCGATGGAGCAGGAAGCAGAAGTAGAATAAGACGATATATGATTTTAGGAGATTTGAGTGACACGAAGCGGGTAGAGGCTTTGCATCCTTTGCTGGGGAAACTTTTCAGTTATATTAAAGAGCATGATTTTCTTTCCGATTCGATTGGGCGTATCGAATTGGACGGTGATCGAGTTTTCATCAACAACGATTATCCGATATTACGTTCTCAATCGGAACAGGTTGTAGAGGTACATCGACGTTACCTCGATGTGCATGTCCCTCTTGATGCTCCTGAAATAGTGGGGTGGAAGCCTCTGTGCGATTTGAAGGAGGTGCAGCAAGCGTATTCCGAGGAGAAAGATTGTGCCTTTTATTCCGATAGGCCGTCGACTTATTTCACTGTGTATCCCGGTCAGTTTCTGATTGTATTTCCAGAGGACGGCCATGCTCCTATTATCGGAGAGGGTAGACTGCGCAAAATTTGTGCTAAAATAAAGTTGTGATCGGGTATCGATTGAGAATCGATAAATATTTTTATTCGTATTATTTACAAAGGCAAATATATATACGACAATACCCTAAATCTCGTGGTAACAAAATTTAGGGTATTGTCGTATATGGTTACTTTTATAAATTATCCTTTATTACTTTGCAAGGATTTCCGACTGCTATGCAATTGGCGGGTATAGATTTGGTGACGACACTTCCCGCTCCGATTGTCGTACCGTCTCCTATGGTTACGCCGGGTAGGATTATACTGCCACCTCCAATCCAAACGTTTTTCCCGATGTTCACCGGTTTGGTGAGAGATTTCCAAAAACTGCTGTTTTCGCCCAAACGTTCCTGAGGTGCGGTGTGGTGGAAGACTGTATAGATATGTACACCCGGACCTATTCCCGAATAATCGCCGATAGTGATGGTATTACAATCCAAAAATACGCAGTTCATATTTATTTCCACATTTCGCCCGATATGTATATTCTCACCGTAGTCCACGAAGAAGGGAGCTGAAATCCAAACATTTTCTCCTCTTGATCCAATTAAATCGTCTAATAATGAGGATAGTTTTTCTATATCGTCAGATGGGGTATCGTTATATTCTTTTTGTAATTGCTTTGCTTTATGCCATCTGTTGATTAATTCTGTGTCACCGCAATCATAGGGCTCTCCGGCAAGCATTTTCTCTTTTTCTGTTTTCATAATCTTAAATTATTCTCATGGTCTAACAAATATACGAAAAACGGATTGAAATTTTAATATCTCAATCCGTTTTTATGATTCACATCAAGAAGTTTCTAATCTTGTTTTTTTGCTTTCATGCTCGATATGGTTAAAAAGGCAATGAGCAGCAAATACATAATCAATCCGACAGTTTGCAGAGTCGCTTCACTCAAATCGTGGGTATACTCGAATCCTGCAAACTTCATTCCCGCACTGACGACTCCCATGAGCGCACCGCCGGCAATGAATCCCGAAGCCAATAATGTGCCTTTATCCAAACGGGCTTTGTTCAGAGCGGTATCTTTTGAACGGCTGCCTACATACCAACTGATAAGCCCTCCGATGACCAAAGGTGTATTTAGTTCCAACGGAATGAACATACCCAAAGCGAACGCCAAAGCCGGGACATTCAGCCATGTCAGCAGAACGGCAAGAATAGCACCGATTCCATAGAGCATCCACGGTGCGCCTTGTCCCATCATGAGGGGCTCGATAACTGCCGCCATAGCATTGGCCTGAGGTGCTACCAAAGCATTTTCCCCGGAGAATCCGTACGATTTATTCAGAATGAGGATAACACCTCCTACGGTTGCGGCAGAGACGAGTGTACCGAGGAATTTCCAAGTCTCTTGTTTGCGAGGAGTAGAACCTATCCAGTAACCTATTTTCAAGTCGGTAATGAATCCACCGGCCATCGAGAGCGCCGTACAGACCACACCTCCAATAACCAATGCGGCAACCATTCCGCTTGTCCCTTTAAGTCCGACCGCCACAAGGATAACCGACGCTAGAATCAGTGTCATCAGTGTCATTCCCGAAACGGGGTTCGTTCCCACGATAGCGATAGCATTTGCCGCTACGGTGGTGAACAGGAATGCAATGCCGGCTACGAGCAGGATGGCTACAATGCTGTGTAATACATTTCCATGCATCACATCAAAAAAGAAGAACAGTAAGATCAGCAGGATGGTGAAGATGGAACCGAAGGCGATCACTTTCATGGAAAGGTCTTTTTGCGTGCGGATGACGTTTGCTTCCACCTTCTTGCCGCCCATCTCTTTGGCGGCCAGTCCCACAGCACTCTTTATAATGCCCCATGAGCGCACGATACCGATCACACCGGCCATGGCGATACCACCGATACCGATACTTTTGGCATATTCCTTGAATATAAGTTCGGGTGACATTTCGCTAATGGTTTGTGTCAAGGCCGGATTCCATGCATTCAGCACACTGTCTCCCCAAATAGCGGACATTCCCGGAATGATAATCCACCATACAGCCAATGAACCGGCGCAGATGATGGAAGCATATTTTAATCCGACTATATAACCTAATCCCAATACGGCAGCTCCGGTATTTACCTTGAATATCAGTTTGGCTTTTTCCGCCAGCATTTCTCCGGCACTGCACACACGGGTCGTAAAATTCTCATTCCACCAACCGAATGTGGCTACGATAAAGTCATATAGTCCACCAATCATTCCCGCTATCAGCAAGGGTTTGGCTTGGCTTCCGCCTTTTTCTCCGGAGATCAATACCTGTGTGGTAGCTGTCGCTTCAGGGAAAGGGTATTTGCCATGCATATCACTTACGAAATATTTCCGGAAAGGAATCAGGAACAGAATTCCCAGTACACCACCCAGCAGGGAACTGATGAATACCTGCATGAAGGTAACTGTCATCTCTGGATATTTTGCCTGAAGGATATAAAGAGCAGGAAGTGTGAAGATCGCTCCGGCCACAATCACTCCGGAACAAGCTCCGATAGACTGGATAATAACATTTTCTCCTAACGCATTTTTTCTTTTGGCAGCTCCGGAGACTCCTACAGCAATAATGGCGATAGGAATAGCCGCCTCGAATACTTGGCCTACCTTTAATCCCAGATAGGCTGCGGCGGCTGAGAAGAGGATTGCCATAGCAATACCCCATGCTACCGACCAGAAGTTAACTTCCGGATAATTTTTTGAGGGACTCATCAACGGGTTGTATACTTCCCCCGGTTTCAATTCTCTAAACGCATTCTCGGGCAACCCGGTGAATTTGTCTTCTTCTTGTTTCATAGTTTTATAATTTGCTAATGTGTCAATTTACGTTTCCGTCTTCAAAGTAAACAAAAAAAAAGGAGAACCGAAAGATTCTCCTTTATGTAATAGCCTAAAATTTTTTATTTAGCGTCTTTTGCTACCATATCGCCCTCAATATACAATCTTACCATCTCTGTTTTGGCGTTGGTACGCAAAGTGATTGATTTCTTGAAATGTCCCGGATATTTGCCTGTTCCGTTATAAGTCACTTTGATTGTACCTTTTTTGCCCGGCATGATAGGTTCTTTCGTATATTCGGGTACAGTACATCCGCATGAAGCTACCGCCTGGTGGATTACCAAAGGAGCGTCACCGATATTAGTAAAGGTAAATGTACAACTAACTACCGGACTGTTTTCTGAGAACTTGCCGAAGTCGTGAGTTGTTTTGTCAAACTTAATATCTGCATTGGTTTGAGCAAATGCAAAACTTACCCCCATTACTAACAAAGTCATAAAAAAAAGTATCTTTTTCATTTTTCCTTCTCTTTTTTGATTACAAGTGCCAAAGGTAATGCTTTTTCCCTTAAAATATACTTTATAGAGTGCGAAATAGTATTAAACGGCTTGTATTTGCTATTTGGTAAGCTCGAATCCAAGCATCATTCCGTCATAGTTATCGGCCAGAGAACTAACGGCTTTGAGTGCGGTACTGTTGCTTTTACTACCGATAAACGCCATTAATTTTAGCAATTTATCCGAGTTGAATAACAATTCCAGTGAATTAGAACTGCAATTCACTTTAGCGTGCAGGTTCAGCAATCGCAAATATTTCAAGTCCACTTGTTTGGTGGAAGCATTGTAGGAGTAAGTTCCTTTCAATGTTTTCTTTCCCACTGTGCTGGTGAAAGTACTGTCTGCATTGAACGTGAAACTCATTTGCCCGTCCTTAATGCCAATCTTGCTCAACTGCTCGTTCAACTTGTTTTCCGCCATTGTCGCTGCGGCTGCACCTCCTGCTTTCATCAGCAGATTATCCGATTCGAACTCGATGGCTGAGCTTTTGTAACTCCATGTTCCGGCCATGTCGATCGTCTCAGTGTTTCCTGTAATGGCGTTCACAACTTTTGAGATGTTGTCCTTATTCAATAAGTCCGCCCATGATTGTGCCCGGCTGTTAGTTGCCGTCAGCATAAATACCACCATCAAGGTAGCAGATAAAAAATTCTTCTTCATTTTCATTTTATATTGAGATCTTTGTTTATGTTTTCTATATAATCAAGTATTTCTGTCCGTCCGGTGCGGCTTTCCGAAGAAGAAATAAAGTAGGGAGGGAGTTCTTCCCATTGTTTGCTCAGTTCACGGAGATAAGCATTGATATTCATCTTCAATCGTCCGCCTTTCAGTTTATCGGCTTTGGTGAAAATGATAGAAAAAGGAATGCCGTTTTCCCCCAGCCATTCCATGAATTCGAGATCAATCTTTTGAGGTTCCAAGCGACTGTCTATTAATAAAAAAAGGTTTGTCATCTGCTCCCGTTCAAGAATATAATCCTCGATTATCGTGCGTATCTGGTCTTTCCCTTTCTGACCGCGACGGGCATAGCCATATCCCGGAAGATCGACAAGATACCAGTTTTTATTAATCAGGAAATGGTTGATAAGCATAGTTTTTCCCGGAGTGGCAGAAGTCATAGCCAATCCCTTGCGGGTGGTCAACATATTGATAAGACTCGATTTTCCTACATTAGAACGACCGATGAAAGCATATTCGGGAAAAGTGCCTGCCGGACATTTCTTCACGTCTGTGTTGCTAATCACAAATTCTGCGCTTGTTATTTCCATTTTCTAGTCATTTGTTTCTTTGACATCAATATTAGCCCTGCAAAGGTAAGTGTTCCATTTAACATTAGCAATTCATAACCGAATTTATATCCGGTTTCTTTTCCAATCCACCAATCGGCGAGGTAACAGAGTAGGGGTGAAAGGATAGCTATCAACGGAACCCACCGATCGTTGGTTTGTCTGCGGGTAAAAAGTCCGAAAGCAAACATTCCTAATAAGGGACCGTAAGTATAAGAGGCGATGATATAGATCGCGTCAATTACACTTTTATTGTTTAGAGTTTCTACGAGGCAGATGAAGAAAGCCAGTAAGACTGAAAGTGATAAATGTACCTTATTCCTTTTACGGCGTGCCGTTTCTTCACTGTCTTTTTCCGTATTCAGCAAATCCACGCATACGCTGGTTGTCATGGCCGTCAGTGCGGAGTCCGAGTTGCTGAAAGCGGCTGCGATAATACCGATTGTAAAAAGTATCAGAACGGGTTGTCCCAGATAGCCTTGCGCTGCAAACATGGGTAAAATATCATCATTCATAGCAGGTAATGCCAATTGCATTTGTCCGGCTAATGTAATCAGTAATATTCCCAGACACAAGAATAGAAAGTTTAGCGGAATAAATGAGAATCCGTAACAATACATATTCTTCTGTGCTTCGCGAAGGTTACGGCAAGACAGATTCTTTTGCATCATGTCTTGATCGAGTCCGGTCATTACAATCACGATGAAGATACCGCTAAAGAACTGTTTAAAGAAATTTTGCCGGGATACCCAATCATCCATGACAAAAATTCTGCTGTGTTCATTGTGCTGAATGGTCTGGATAATGCCGTTAAAATCCAGTCCTAACTCTTGAATTGTAAAATAGATAATAAAAATCAGTGCTGCTATCAGACAGAAAGTCTGCAAAGTGTCTGTCCATACAATCGTTTTTATTCCGCTTTTGTGGGTATACACCCATACTAAGGCAACCGATCCGACAGCGATTATCCAAAAGGGAATATGCATCTCCTGAAATACATAAGTGTGGAGAATGAGACAAACCAGATAGAGTTTGGCTGCCGTTCCCAACATACGCGACAATAAAAAGAAAAACGAGCCGGTACGATAGGCGCGCGTTCCGATGCGTGTGCCGAGATAGCCGTATATACTTGTCAAGTTGAGTTTATAGTATAAGGGAAGCAATATATGCGCTACCACCATATATCCGAAGAAAAAGCCGAATACCGTCTGCATATATGTCATATCCATGCCACGCACCATGCCGGGAACAGAAACGAAGGTCACTCCGGAAATAGAGGCGCCGATCATGCCAAAAGAAACCACATACCAAGGAGATTTATTCTCTCCCTTGAAGAACGCTGCATTCGATCCGCCTTTATATCCGGTGATACGGGCTATTAATAATAATACCGCAAAGTAGCATATTATAGTGACAAGTATCATCATATCGACTGCAAAGGTAGTGTTTTTTGTAGGTATTATAACAATAATCTGTATCTTTGCGCCAAAATATCGATAGAACCGTAATTATTATCTATGAATCAACAATATCCTTCCATATTACTCGAAAAGGCGGTCGGTGAATTTTCCAAGTTGCCGGGTATAGGACGTAAAACGGCCATGAGGCTTGTTTTGCATCTGCTTCGTCAGGATACGGCCACCGTAGAGGCTTTCGGAAATTCCATCATGACATTGAAACGAGAGGTGAAGTACTGTAAGGTATGTCATAACATATCTGATACTGAAATTTGCCAGATCTGCGCCAATCCACAACGGGATGCTTCCACTATTTGCGTAGTAGAGAATATCCGCGACGTGATGGCGGTAGAAGCAACCCAGCAATATCGGGGGCTCTATCATGTTTTAGGAGGGGTCATTTCTCCAATGGACGGAGTGGGACCGAGCGACCTTCAGATTGAAAGTCTGGTGCGGCGGGTATCCGAAGGAGGAATTAAGGAGATAATTCTGGCTTTGAGCACAACGATGGAAGGAGATACTACCAATTTCTATATCTATCGTAAATTGGATAGACTAGGGGTTAAACTGAGTGTGATTGCGCGTGGCATATCCGTTGGAGATGAATTGGAATATGCCGATGAAGTAACTTTGGGACGTAGTATTGTGAACCGGACTCTTTTCACCGGAACTGTATAATTTAATATTTAGAAATTTAGAACGAACATGGAAGAACAGATAAAACGTGCTGTCAGGAATTTGAATATAGGTTATGTTTTCTTTTGGGTATTTCCGGCTTTTCTGCTTGGAGCAGGGGAGTTCGATCTCTTGCCCGTAGGAAATCTGGTAGATAATGTACAGGCTACTTATTATTTTGAGACTATCGGCATTCTGTTGACGGCACTTTGCGTACCTCTTTCTTTGAAGCTATTCAGCTTGGTGCTCAAAAAGAAAATAGACAATATGACTATCACGCTAGCACTGAAACGTTATGTGCAATGGAGCATTGTCCGATTGGGAATACTTGAAGTCGCCATTGTAGCCAACATCCTATGTTACTATTTGACATTAAGCAGTACCGGCAATCTTTGTATGCTCATTGGCTTGACGGCTTCTCTTTTCTGTCTGCCCAGTGAGAAAAGATTGCGTAACGAACTTCACATCACAAAAGACTAAAGCGCATGAAACAATCTTATCTGACAAACGAGCGCATCTATCTTCGTGCAGTAGAGCCGGAAGATATGGATATTATGTACGAGATGGAGAATGATCCTTCTATGTGGGATATCAGCAATTTCACAGTCCCTTATTCCCGTTATGTACTGCGCCAATATATAGAAGGCTCACAATGTGATGTCTTTGCAGACAAGCAATTACGCTTGATGATTGTGAGTAAATCCGATCATGACATACTAGGCACTATTGATATTACTGATTTTGTTCCGCTCCATTCGCGTGGAGAGGTCGGTATTGCCGTGCATAAAAACTATCGTCGGCAAGGCTATGCAACCGATGCGCTGAAGCTACTTTGCGAATATGCTTTCGGTTTTCTGTCCTTGAAGCAGCTTTATGCACACGTGGCAGTGGACAACGAGGTCTGTCTGAAACTATTTGCATCGTGTGGCTTTACCCAATGCGGACTCTTAAAGAACTGGTTACAGGTAGAGGGATGCTATAAAGATGCCGTGCTTCTTCAATGTCTGAATCCCCGAAAATAACTGAATTCCTATAAGATAGGTGATGAAAGCCTAAATGTCAGTTCAGCGTAGGCACTTGTGGGAAACGTGACCACGTTTCATACTTGCTGCCTAGCTTTTCCAAAGCCTCTTTCCACATATCTTTGGTGTCGTTTCTCATCAGATATGAGTTCTCTTCTTCGGATACCAGCCATGTGTTTTCCTTTATCTCACTATGTAACTGATTGCTTTCCCAACCGGAATATCCCAAGAAAAAGCGGATACATTCATTCACTTTATTCCCTTGCAATATATATTTCTTTATTTCTTCAAAATCACCGTTTAGGAAAAGCCCCTTACTGACAGGGATAGAACCGGGAATTTTCTCTAGAGTATGGAGGTAGAATAAAGTATCAGTCGCTACAGGACCACCCTTGTAGAGAGGTATTTCATCCAAATACTTAAATTCCATGATAACATCGTTGAGAAGCAGTGGCAATTGTTTATTGATGACCAATCCCATAGTTCCTTCCTCCGTATGATCGACCAGTAGAATTACGGATCTGCCAAACGTTGCATCGCGTAAAAAAGGTTCGGATATCAAAATCTTTCCTCTTGACGGCAACACATTATTCGATTGAATCTTAAATATGTCCAGGTCGATATTCATGCCCCTAAATTAATAAAAAAAACGGAAATAACGATAGTTATTCCGTTTTTTTTGATTTAGCAGGGTGCTTTTATGAATATCTTACCGCAAACGTCAGGCTACCGGATGATTTTCTGCAAATAATCTCATTCTTTCATCAAGCTGTGCATATTGATGGTCTTTAATAAAAGAGGTACACGCGCGCAAACCTTCCTGATGGCTTCCGGTAGTCACTAATGAGATAGCGCTTACACCGTAGTACATCAGCTCCTTGGCAAGCTCACCACTAGTCATTCCCGGATATCCGATTGTGAAATAAAATCCGTCTGCAATAGGATCACCCAAGTCATTGTCATATACCAAATGGAACCCGTGATGCAGGAAGATATCTTTCAACTTCTTCGCTCTTTCACCATATATTTTCACTTCATTGAGGAAATTGTATTGTCCTTCATTAGCTGCTTTCAGCATGGCAGCCATAGCGAACTGTGCAGAATGACTCGTTCCGGAAGAAAGTGCATAGAGCACCCGATGAATGAAGACGGTCCCGAAAGTTCCGCCGCCGTACCGTTTTGTCAGTCCCGGATAACTTCTGTGATATAACTTGTCGGAAATACAACTTACACCGATACGTTGTCCGGCATAGCTGAACGCTTTCGAACCGGAAATCAACAAGACATAATTATCCGTATAATGAGCTACCGACGGCTGGTAAGGAGCCTGATACGGCTTGCTCAAATCCTGACGGAAGTCCATTGCGAAATAGGCCAGATCTTCGAGTACAATCACATCATATTGCGTAGCCAGTTCACCGATAATCCTCAACTCTTCATCTTTCAAGCAGATCCAACTAGGATTATTGGGGTTTGAGTAGATGATTGCGGATATATTGCCTTTCTTCAAATAACTCTCCAATTTTTCTTTCAATTTGTCGCCTCGGTAATCGTATACATCGAATGTCTCGTATTTCTGCCCCATCACAACCAACTGCTGCTTCTGCACCGGAAAACCGGGATCGATAAACAGAATCGTATCTTTCTTTTCATCACATTGGCTGCAAGTGAGGAAAGAAGCGAATGTGCCTTGCATAGAACCGGTAACAGGCACACAGCCTTCCGGGCTTAAATCCACATTAATAAATGCCTTGATAAAGTTAGAAGCCTCCTTTTTCAATTCGGGCAGTCCGTTAATGTCCGGATATAGGCTGGCTATCCCTTTTTGTAGCGCTTCAACCTCTGCTTTCACCCCAACGGCAGAAGGAGGAAGTCCCGGAACACCCATTTCCATTTTGATAAATTCGACTCCCGATGCTGCTTCTGCTTTTGAAGCAATAGCTTTCACTTCACGAATGGTTGCTTTAGAAAAATCGACAATTTGAAACTCATTTATGGTTTCATCAATCAGATGTCGTTCAATTGGTGTATTTTTCATTCTATTTTCTATTTTATGTAATAGCTGCAAATGTACACGATAATTCTTAATAAACCCACTTTTTCAGAAAAAAGATACTGAAGCTATTGCAGGTTTCAAAAAAATATCTACCTTTGCATCCGCAATCGAGAGAGATGCGGCACTTCAGACAG
>OMAQ01000828.1_pt1 | contig 15293 bp, 8 predicted proteins | sample 1673461 | NCBI WGS metagenome assembly OMAQ01 (sample SAMEA103958112, study PRJEB25191) | human gut metagenome | biome: human-associated habitat [ENVO:00009003]; feature: intestine environment [ENVO:2100002]; material: feces | place: Germany | collected 2013/2015
TATGCCTATCGCCTCAGCGAAGCCGTTGATGCCGCGGGATGGCGACGACGTGACATCCATGTTGATGGTCTTGAAGTCGAGGCCGTAGTGGTGGAGAATCTGCGCCACGAAGTTGTCGGTGCCCGTCTGCAATGCCAGTTGCAGCTGCGGCAGTCGATGGCGCAATCGCTCTTGGTCAATGTATTTGTCCTTTATTTGCCGTTGCAGCTCTGCCATGAAAGGCGTCTCGTAGCCGCCAGAGGCATGGAGGTTGAGATGGAAGTCGTTGCAGTCGGCAATGGCGCGAGTGGTGTCGCTGTTGGTGTAGATGTCAAGCGTCACGTCGTTGGGGCGCAGGTGCCTGTTGCCGTTCCTGACGGTGATGTCGGAGAACAGTCCTTCAACCTTGTAAAACTTGTCGAGATTGGTTGCCACGTCCACTTGTCCGCACACCGACACGGTTGTCGGCTCGTCGACGACGTGTAGCCTCTGCAGGTCGATGTGCGAGAGGTCGGCGGTGAGCGTGCACGCGCAGGCCTTGTGTTTGCCGATGCGCAGGTCCGAGAGCAAGGCGTCGAGACCTATCTTGCCTTTCAGGGCCTTGTTGCGGCAATCGGTGTTTGCCGTGAGGTGGCCACCGTTGAGGCTCGCCGTGAGGTTGATGCCATCGAGATTGTATTTGCCATATCCCAAGGCTTTTATGTCAACTGCCGCGCGCAGGTTGGTGGTTGGCGCGAAGAAGTCGGTGCCGCTGCCGTGGGCCGTTATCGAGCCGGTGAAAGGATGCACGGGCTGGTGTTTCAGGAAGTGAGCTATTGGCAGTCGGCGCGCCTTGATGTCGGCGTTGTAGGCCATGCGTTTCATGTCGAGGGCCAGCGTGCCCCCGATGGAGCCGCCGCCTTGCGAGGCCGAGAACTTCGTGGCTATCCGCTTGCCATCCAGCTTCACGTTGCCGCGCAAGCCGATGCCGCGCGGTATGTTGATGTTCGACGTGACGCTCTTCGGCAGCAGCGGCGTGACAAAGGATAGGTTGCTGGCCGTGGCGTTGACCGTCATGTCGGCGCGGAGGCTCGCCAAATTCGTCACGTTGGCTACGAATCCATCAGCGTTTACCTTCATTATTCCAGGCATGGCGAGGTGCAAGCCGTTGACGTGCAGGCGGTGCAGGTTGCCGCCGGCCTTGCCGTCGACCACGATGGGCACGCGAGGCCACACGCGGCGAACGTAGCGTGGAATGTAAGGCGAGGCGAGGGTCAGCAGGTCTTGGCTGCCAAGGCTTCCGTGCGTGTTGACGGAGAATGCGCCCGTGCTGTCGGCAGGCAGGTCGGTGGAAAAGGCATTCATGTCCATCTTGAAGGCCAGCAATATGTCGGACGAAGGAGTCTTCAGGCGCAAGTCTGGCAGGGCGATGCCCATGCTGTCCATGTTGAAAGGCCCTTTAGCGTTGGCAACGGTTAGTCCGCATTTCTCATGAAACGCGGCGGCGAGAATGTTCAGCTTGATGGTAGGTGAGCAGAAGAGTAGCGAGTCTATTTTTAGCCGCAAGGCGTCCAAGGCGATGTGGTTGGGGTCGAAGCCTGCCTTCTCCACCGCGGATGGTTGCTTGTCATAGTTGAGCCAACCGCCCGCCCAGTCGATATGCCTCACGGAGTATAGGTTCTTGAAGAGATCCATGAAGACGCCCTGCGCCTTGCCCTTCTGCATGAGCAGCGCCACGGAGATGGTGTCGCCCGGGGTGCGAAGCGCGAAGGCGGTGTTGCGAATGTTCAGCTCGTCGAGATTCACCTTCCAGAAGTTTTGCTTGGCGGTGTCTTTCTTCGCCGTGTCGGAAAGCTCAACAAGCAGGTTGGCGTCGTTCAGTATCGCGCGGTTCACCCTCACGTGCTCTTTCGACAGGTCTATGCCATGCGCCTTGACCTTCAGTTCGCCAACCTTTCCGCTGACGCGCACGTCGCTGATGAAGTGGGTGGTGTTGAGCTGCATGTCGCGCAGCGACAGTTCGTCCACCATCACCTGCTTGTGGAGTAGCGGCAAGAGTTGCACGTTGGCCACGGCGCGCGATACTATCGCCACCGTGTCGGTCTTGCCCTTCACCGAGTCGTTTGGCTCGAAGGCGCGCACGTCGTCGAGGGCGAGGTCGAGAGGAAAGGCGAGCCTCACGTGGCCAACGCTGATGCTCATGCCCGTCTTTTCCGAGGCTATGGCCGTGGCTTTAGACACCGCCCAGTTTTGGAAAGGAGGGAAGTAAAGCAGGAGCGACAAGGCTATGACAACGACTACGGGCACCGCCACGGCAATGCCTGTGTATCTGATCGCTTTTTTGAGGTTAGGGCTTATAGTGTTCGGCTTTTTGGAATCTTCCGCCATATAACTTAAATCTTTTGTTTTATATTGCAAACTTACGCATTTTTTCCTGAATATTAGGTTGATGGTTCTTAAAAAATGAAGAGTTGTGAAGATTAGAAGATAAAAAACCGCATTGCGCTTTTCCTTTTTCTAAAAATGTAGTATCTTTGTGCGTGGATGTATGCCCAGAGGGGCTAAGTCCAAATTTTTGTGGGTAAAAATAATAGCGTTTGCTGTTTATTCGATAATAATGTTCCAGAAGTTTGGCCGCGGAAAGAACAATTCCATAGAATAAATAAGTAAGCGTCCGCTATAGCGTGGACGTAAAACTTATCTATGGAATTAGGTTAGGCCAAACACCTTGGAACGTTGGATAAGTGGATTCGTCCACGTTTCTGCGTTCTGATGGGGGATGAGGCTGAAGACTTGATGCAAACCTAAGGCTTGGCTTTGTTGCTCTATATATAATAAGGTGTTTATTGTATGAAAGGTGTTTGGTAATAGCTTTTTATTTTCAGAGTAACAAGGCAGTCGCATTAAAACTATATTCTAAAAGCTTTAATGCTATGGCAAATGAAAGAATTACAGAGGGGTTTGTGAGAGATCATTTCAAGAATGATGTCTTGTTTACTTCTATCAAGTGGGAAGAGCAACGTTCTAGTATCAAGCGAGTACAAAGTCTGTTGCATGGCGAATCTAAGGGAAAAGGTAAGGGGAATGGGTATCCTGAGTTTATCTTATCTTTTCCTACGAATAGTAGCTACATTATTGTAATTGAGTGTAAGGCTTTGGTGAAAGATCACGAAAGTCCGAATCGTGACGAGGCTGTTAAATATGCAGTTGATGGTGTTTTGCATTATGCGAAAGCACTGTCGAAAGAATACAATGTTATAGCTATAGCTGTAAGTGGTCAAACGGAATATGAACTACAAGTGAGCCATTTTTATTGGAAAGCAGGAGCTTCCGAATATACAGAATTGGAAGATAAAAAGTTGCTGTGTATTGATGATTACATGCAAGTATTTGAAGATCAGTTTTTTATAAGCGATTTCTATACACGGGATATTGCGTATAAGGCAAGTTACTTGAATGAGGAGTTTAATAATTACACGATACCAGAGTATAAACGTTGTACAATGATTAGTGCAATGTTGCTTGCTTTGATCGATGATAATTTTAAGCGGAATTATGAAACGGAAGTGACGAGTAATTTATTGGGACAGGCTATTCTTTCTGCTATCAATTCTGTTTTCGATTCCGAAAAAGACATGGTACGTAGCAAAACGGTATTGATGAGGGAATTTGAGAATTTGCTCAATGAACCGATTTTCCGTGATGAGAAAATTAAAAACAAGAAAGAAAAGAAGGATGAGGACACTCTCTGTGTTTTGAAAGAATTTATAGTGTACCTCAAAAAGTATGTTTATCCGCTTATCGCTCACTCTAATATCGGTTATGATGTTCTTGGACGTTTCTATATCGAGTTTATTCGTTATGCTGCCAGTGAACAAAAGTCAGGATTGGTTTTAACCCCATCACATATAACAGAATTGTTTTGTGATTTGGGAGAATTGAATGTCAACGATGTTGTATATGATCCTTGCTGTGGTACTGGAGGATTTCTCGTGTCTGCTATGCAAAGAATGTTCAAAATGGCAGGAAATGATATGGATAAACGTGAACACATTCGTAAGCATCAAATATGTGGCTGCGAGTTGCGTTCCGATATATTCACTTATGCCTGTTCCAGTATGCGTTTTAGGGGTGATGGTAAATCTAATCTATATAATGGTGATTGCTTCCATTATGCCAAGAACATAGCGGAAAACCATAAGCCAACAGTTGCTTTTTTGAATCCTCCTTATGATGTGGGGACAGCAGGGCAAATGAGGTTTGTAGAGCATGCTTTGAATGTTCTCGACAAAAAAGCAAATGGAAGGGTAGTTGCTATCGTACAAATGAGTTGCGCCACGAAAAATGACAAGGACTTAAAAGTTGTTAGGGCAAGTATTCTTGCCAAGCATCATCTGAAGGCTGTTATTTCGATGCCTGATGACTTGTTTTATCCAGTAGGGGTTGTTACTTGTATTATGGTGTTTGAGGCAAACAAACCAAACAAGGGGCGCAAGACTTGGTTTGGATATTTCAAGGATGATGGCTTTGAGAAACGAAAGCATCTTGGGCGAATAGATGCCAGAAATCGATACACAGCCTTGAAAGATAAGTTCTTATATGCATATTTTAACAATGATGTTGTTCCTGGGTTGTCAGCTCGCCAAGAAGTGGGAGTCGGTGACGAATGGTGTGCCGAGGCTTATATGGAAACTGATTATAGTACACTTTGTGAGAACGATTTTATCTCAAAGATAAAAGCATATACAGCATTCTTAATTCAAAATGAACAATAATATGGATACAAGTGACTGGAAAGTGTTTAAGTATGCAGATATCTTTCGCATAGACAAGGGGAAACGCTTGACAAAGGCTGATATGATTAAAGGGAACATAAACTATGTTGGTGCCTCTGATTCTAATAATGGTGTAACTTGCAAGATAGCAAATTCTGAACATATCTTCGGTGGAAATAAAATAACAGTTAGTTATAATGGCTCCATTGCGAATGCATTTTATCAGAAAGAGCCATTTTGGGCAACTGATGATGTAAATGTACTGTCATTGAAAGGACATGTGCTAAATAAAAATATAGCAATGTTTTTAATAGTCCTAATTGAGAAGGAGAGGTATCGCTTTAATTATGGGAGAAAATGGGATAAGGCGTTAATGCAAAAATCAGAAATTCTTTTGCCACAAGACAAGGGAATGCCTAATTGGAATTGGATGAGTGGATATATAGAGTCTTTAACACAAAAATACCATTATAAATCATGCTTGATTTGGAATAAGCAATTTGATAAACAACCATTATCGCATGAGCAAATAAGATTGGAAGGAAATGAATGGAAATGGTTTAGATATGATGAAATCTTTGTTATAAGAAAGGGATTTTATAATAAGAAACCAGAATCCATAGTAGATGGAGAAATCCCATTTATTGGAGCAACAGATTCTAACAATGGAGTGACATCGAAATGTGACGTGAAAACAATAGAGGAAACTTCTAAAACAGGTGAAGGAGTGAATGCTCCTCTTTACGAAAAAATCTTCGAGCCAAATTGTATCACAGTGTCTAACAACGGTTCTATAGGGTATGCTTTTTATCAGTCCAAGCGATTTACGTGTACTCATGATGTTAATCCATTATATTTGAGAGGACATGAAATGAATGTTTATATTGCTATGTTCCTCTGTACCTTGATAGAAAAGGATAGATATCGATGGACTTATGGTAGAAAGTGGAGACCATCAAGAATGCCTGATAGCAAGATTAAGCTACCTGTGACGGAAGATGGAAGACCAGATTGGGGCTTGATGGAGAATTATATAAAGTCCCTGCCGTATAGCCGTAACCTTTAGCGATAACAAAGGTTACGTTGATTTTGTGGCATCAGTAGGCAATCTGTTTGATTTATAGCAGACTTCTTGCTTCTCGCTAAAGATGCTCTTCCCAAGGTTACGAGTGCAGGTGAGGGTAGGGATGGTTTGGGGCCATTCGGTGTGCGGTCGGCCACAGGGGCCGCCCCTGCAAGGCACATATTGCAAGGTGTTAAATTTTTGCAAGAATACGTGGGCACATGGTGCCAGTCATGGATTTTTGCCATGTAATAACACAAAGAGGTCGCCGGTTTCCGGCGACCTCTTTGTGTATGCAGAAGATAGTCTTGTTTATCCGAAATTGTCGTACATGATGCTCTCAGGCTCCACGCCAAGGCTGTCGAGATAAGTAGTCACGGTCTTGATGAGCATTGGTGGGCCGCAGAGGTAGTACTCGCAATCCTCAGGCGCGTCGTGGTCTTTGAGATACGTGTCGCGCACGCAGTTGACAGCGAAGCCGGCATAGTATTTCACGCCCGCGGCGTCGGCCTTGGGGTCAGGACGGTCGAGGGAGAGATGCATGTGGAAGTTGGGGAATTCCTTCTCAAGCTCCCAGAAGTCTTCCAGGAAGAACGCCTCCGACAGGGAGCGAGCCCCATAGAAGAAGTGCATCTCACGGTCGGTGCAATGGATCTGCCGTGTCATGTACATGATTTGCGAACGCAGGGGAGCCATGCCGGCACCACCGCCAATCCAGATCATCTCGCGTTTACTGTCAAACTTAGGATGGAAATCGCCGTAAGGGCCACTCATGCGCACCTTGTCGCCCGGCTTGAGCGAGAAGATGTAGCTTGAGCCTATGCCTGTCGGCACGTCCTGGAATCCCACCTGCGGGCGTGGCAAGAACGGCGTTGAGGCTATGCGCACCGTGAGCGTTATGATGTCGCCCTCGGCAGGATAGTTGGCCATGGAGTAGGCGCGGATGGTCGGTTCCGGGTTGTGGGCCTTGAGCGAGAGGATGTTGAACTTCTTCCAAGCGCCGATATACTCGTCGCCGATGAGCGACTTGTCGAAGTCCTTGTCGTAGTCGATGGTGTCGTAGGCAGGTATGGCAATCTGCGCGTAAGAGCCAGGGATGAAGTCCATGTGCTCGCCTGGAGGCAACGCCACCTTGAACTCTTTTATGAAGCTTGACACGTTCTTGTTTGATATGACCGTGCACTCCCATTCCTTGACATTGAGGATAGAGTCGGAAACCTTCACGCTGAGGTTGCCTTTCACCTTAGTCTGGCATCCGAGGCGCCAATGCTCCTTTATCTCCTTGCGCGAGAAGTGGCCCTTCTCGGTGTCGAGAATCTCGCCACCGCCTTCAAGGACTTGCAGACGGCACTGTCCGCAGCTGCCCTTGCCGCCGCAAGCAGACGAAAGGTGTATGCCATTGTCGTTGAGCGTGGAGAGCAGCGAACCGCCTTGCTCCACTTCCAATTTCTTGTCGCCATTGACGGTAATAGTCACCTTTCCGCTTGGGCTGAGATATTTCTTAGCGATAAGCAGCATCGCCACCAAGACAAGTATGATGACGAGAAACACTGCTATGCTTACGCCTATAAATTGTCCCATAGTATTGTTGTTTCTTTATTCTTTGTTTGTTCTATATTGTTCTTTCTTTTGCTGTTGTCAGAACTGCAGCCCACTGAAGCACATCATTGCCATAGCCATGAGGCCGACGGTTATGAAGGCTATTCCCATGCCTTGGAGAGGCTTGGGAATGTCGCTGTATTCCATCTTCTCGCGTATGGCTCCGAACATGACGATGGCGAGCGTCCAACCCAGTCCGCTGCCGATGGCATAGGCTATGCTGTCGCCAATGCTGGAGATGGCTTGCGCGTTGTCGATTGGCAGCTTGATGCGCTGCTGCATGAAGAGCGAGGCGCCCATGATGGCGCAGTTGACGGCGATAAGAGGCAGGAAAATGCCCAACGCCGCGTAGAGCGATGGCGAGAACTTCTCCACGGCCATCTCCACGAGCTGCACTATTCCGGCAATGATGGCGATGAAGAGAATGAAGCTCAGATAGCTAAGGTCGACACCTTTGACCAGACAGTCGGGGCCAAGAACGTAAACCTGCAAGAGATAGTTGATAGGCTCGGTTATCACGAGCACGAAGGTCACGGCAAGACCCAATCCGAGAGAGGTCTTGACATTCTTGCTCACTGCCAGGTATGAGCACATACCGAGGAAGTAAGCGAAAATCATGTTGTCTACGAATATAGACCTGCAGAGTAATGCTATAGCGTGTTCCATTTCTTATTTACTTCTTTTCGTCTTTAACAAAGAAAGCCCTGTTGACCCAAATGATGCATCCGATGAGGATGAGGGCGGTGCACGACATGTTCATCATGCCGTTGTTGATATACCCGAAGTCGTAAGCTCCCTGAGGGATGATTTGGAAGCCGAGGAGCGAACCCCTGCCAAAGAACTCGCGGAAAGCTCCCACGATGACAAGTATGGCCGCATAGCCGAGGCCGTTGCCTATTCCGTCGAGGAAGGAGGGCCAAGGCTTGTTCATCATGGCGAAAGCCTCCAAGCGGCCCATGAGAATACAGTTGGTGATGATAAGACCGACATACACGCTCAGCTGCACGCTGACATCGTAGGCGAAAGCTCCGAGGACCTGGTTGACGATGGTGACCAGCGCGGCCACCACGACGAGCTGCACGATGATGCGGATGCGCATCGGGATGGTCTTGCGTATGAGGGAGATGATGACGTTGGCGAATGCCGTGATCACTGTTACCGCGAGGCCCATCACGATGGCGGGCTTGAGCTGTGACGTGACGGCGAGGGCACTGCAGATGCCAAGCACCTGTACCATGATGGGGTTGTTCAGGTGCAGAGGCTCAATGAATGCCGCCTTATTCTGTTTTGAAAATAAACTCATAATTCGATAATTTTGTCGTTCCGTTGGAAAAACTTATTTGCTGTTTAGGAACTTCAGGAACTTCCCAAGTCCGTCGTGAAGCATGTTGGCTACACCGTTTGACGTCAGCGTGGCACCCGTCACGGCATCAACCTGTGTGGATGGGTCCGTCACTTCCTTGTTTACCGACAAGGCGATGTCGTTGCGGTTTCCGTCCTTGAAGAGCTTCTTGCCCTGAAATTTCTCTTGCCATTTCTGGTTGTCCTTGATTTCGGCGCCCAGTCCGGCAGTCTCGCTCTCGTGGTTGAAGTATGCGCCATAGACGGTGCTCTTGTCATCGTTTACCGACACGTATCCGCTGATACCGCCCCAAAGGCCGTTTCCCGTCATGGAGAACACGTACTTTGCCTTACCGTCAATGTCGCACACGAACATCTCGCTGCCGTTGACGGTCTTCTCCTCTTTCACCACTTCCTTGTATTTCGCTTCCGCGGCGTTGCCGTCGAGGTCGCGTATGTTGAGGCTGTAGAGAATCTGCTTCTTCTTTGCCAGGGCCTCGTTGGCAGTCTGCATGGGCTTTAACGCCTGATAGACGAAGGCAAGGAGAAATGCCACTACCACGACAATTACCGCCGAGTAGATAATGGTATATGAATTGCTGTTAGTTTTCATTTCCTTTATGCTTTTATTCAGAAACCTTGCTGCGCTTGGCTCGCTTGGAGATGTTGCATTCCACTACACAGTAGTCGATGAGCGGCGCGATCATGTTGCCAAAGAATATGGCGAGCATCATTCCCTCGGGATAGCCTTGGTTCTTCACGCGCACGATGATGGCCATCGCTCCCACTATGAATCCGTATATCCACTTGCCTGTCTCTGTCCTGGCAGATGTCACGGGGTCTGTGGCCATGAAGACGGCGCCGAAGCAGAAACCGCCGAGGATGAGTTGCTCCCACCATTCTATTGACGAGGCACCCGTGGCGTGGAAGATGGCTCCCATGACAGATCCGCCCACGAACACGCTAAGCATGGTCTTCCAGCTTGCTATGCCAGTCCAGAGCAGGATGACAGCGCCGATGGCAATGGCTATGACGGAAGTCTCGCCTATGCAGCCGGGTATGAATCCCGTCACCATGTCGCAGACAGAGGCGTCCAAAGGCATGCCTTGAGCCACGTGTGCCAATGGCGTTGCCGTGGTGAAGGTGTCGGGGAGCGTGTTGCCCAAGCCGAAGATGCTGTGGCTTGCCACCCATACGGCGTCGCCCGTCATCTTCGAGGGATAAGAGAAGAACAGGAACATGCGCGCGCCGACTGCCACGTTGAAGATGTTCATGCCCGTGCCTCCGAAGATTTCCTTGCAGAAGATCACGGCGAAGGCGCAAGCCAACGCCAGAATCCACAGCGGTGTGGTGACAGGGATTATGAGCGGGATGATGATGCCCGATACGAGGTAGCCCTCTTGTATCTCCTCGCCTTTCCATTGCGCCCAAGCGAACTCGATGCCCAGGCCGACGATATAGCTCACGAGAATCTTTGGCAGCACGGCGAGGAAGCCAAAGCCGAAGATGCTCCAGAAAGAGGCCGTGGCAAGCTTGCCGGCGGCGAGATAGTTTTGATAGCCCACGTTGTACATGCCGAAGAGCAGGGCGGGTATCAACGCTATTACCACGAAGCTCATGATGCGCTTTGAGTCGATGGAGTCGTGGATGGAGGCACCGCTCGTTGACGTGGCGTTAGGTACGAAAAGGAACGACTCGAATCCCTCGTACACACTTCTCAGGGCATGCAGCTTGCCGCCTTCCTCAAAGTTTGGCCGTATCTTGTCGAAATATTTTTTTATTGCGTTCATTCCAAATATTGGATTAATATTGGATAGTGTGATTAATGTTGAAAGAATGTTGCCAAGGCCTTGCCGCCTGGCTTACGCGTTTTCTTTTCTCAATGTGTCGAGACCTTCACGCACGAGTTTCTGCAATGGCAGCTTTGAGCTGTCCACGAACTCGGCGAGGGCGAAATCCTCTGGAGTAACCTCGTAGATGCCGAGTTGCTCTTGCTTGTCGATGTCGCCGGCTATGATGGCCTTGATGAGATATTCGGCGTAGATGTCCATTGGCAACACCTTGTCGTATTCTCCGCTCATTATCATGTGGCGCTCACTGCCCTTTACGCGCGCGTCGAGGTCGTAGGCCTTCTTCTTTCCGAAGAGCCATGAGAAATAGCTGCGGTTTACCGAGAACTGCTTGGTGCGTGGGAGAATCCATCCCAAGGTCTCGTCGATGTCGTCGCCCTCCGGTATCACGGTCACCTCTGACGTGTGCGCGCCGAGGAATCCGTCGATGCCGTCTTTCGTACCGGTGAGAGGGTTGCCGTTGATGATGCGTGAGTGCCCGGCCTCTTCCAGCCTTCCCGCGAGGATGTCTTTGAGTGGCGTGCCTACCTTCACGTCGGTATAGGAAGGAGCTTTCACCCTGCTTCCTGCCACCGCGATGGTGCGTGTCAGGTCAACCTTCCCGGTGAGGAACAGGCGACCGATGAAGATGACAGCCGTCGGGTCCACCGTCCACATGGTCTTGTTCTTGCTCATCGGTGCCACGTGGTTTATTTGCACGTCAACGTTTCCCGCCGGGCAAGGGCCGTCAAAGACGTTCAAGTCAACGTCTTCCACGTTTGTCAGGGCTTGCGCCGTTTGCTTCGCGCCAGTGCCGAGATGCACCGTGGCTATGCGGCTTAAAGCCTTGAGGCCAGTCTTGAACGCCTCCTCATTGCCTTGAAGCTCCACCTCGAAGTCGCACGCCAAGGGCATGTCGCGCAGCGCTGACACGAAGATGCCATCGGGTTGTGTCTGAGGGCTCGCCACCACGCCATAAGGCAGCTGGTTGATATACCCGAAGAGGCCTGCTTCCAAGAGCTTGCCTTTCACGGCCTCGCCGTCAAGGGCGGCGGCATTGGCCTTGCCATAATCATGAGCCTGCTGGGTAGTGTCAGCCTCAATTGTAACCATTAGGACCTTGCGTCGGGCCCCTCTTACCACGGCTTTCACAGTGCCGCTAACTGGAGACGCAAAGCCCAACTCAGGACATTGCTTGCTCACGAACAGTGGCTCTCCGGCGAGCACGTGGTCGCCTTCCTTTACCGACAGCTTTGGAGTGATGCCGGGGAAAGACAACGGGGAAAGGCCATAAACGGAGGATTGTGGCGTAGCCACTTTCTCTTTCACGGCTTTCCCTGCCAGGTTAATGTCTAAGCCTTTGCGCAACTTAATTACATTTGCCATAGAACAGATAAAAAGAGTTTGATGTAGTTTGTGTGCAAATTTAATACTTTTTTGGGCCAATTAATATAAATCGTCCGTCTTTTTCTTTTATAAGGATTATTTTTTCCTTAATTTTGCATGAAGTTAACTTCGGCATCACATTTCCGTTTCTATTGAAGAAGCTAAGGCGAATAATAAATTATCTCGTGTGGCTGACGGTGGGCCTTTGCCTTGCTGCCATGGTCATGGTGCGCGTTCCTGTCGTCCAATCCGCGCTGGGAACCGCAGTGGCGTCGGCCATATCCAATAAGTTCGGCACGCCAGTGTCGGTTGGCAGGGTAGACGTGGGCATCTTCAATCGCATTATCATAGACGACGTGGCAATACTCGATAAGCGTGGCAAGCGCATGCTGTGGGCGTCGCGCCTTTCCGCCAAGTTCAGTTATACCGACTTGGCGAGGGGTAAGATTACCATCACCTCGGCGCAAGTGTTCACACCGAAGCTTAACTTGTATAAAGAGAACGCGGCTGCGAAGCCCAACTTCCAATTTGTTGTCGACTCGCTCGCCTCAAAGGACACCACCCACAAGTCGCGCCTAAACCTTGCCATCAACAGTCTCATCATCCGACACGGCAAAGTGGCCTGGAACAGATGGGACAAGCCACGGCTCAAGACTTTCGACGTCAACCATTTTGACATTTCTGAGATAAGCTCCCACATAGTCTTCGACATAGTTGACGGCGACTCCTATCACGCTTTCTTGAAGAAGTTGTCGCTACGTGAGGCTTCGGGGCTCGACATCAAGTCGCTCTCGTTCAAGGCCGAGGCCACGAAGAAGTCGATGGCCATAGACAACTTCTCGTTGGCCATGCCTGGCACGGAGATATTGATTCCCCATGCGGAGGCAAACAAGGGCTCGCGTTCTTTTTCCCTCACCTTGGCAACGTCACGAGTCAACCCTCACGACTTTCGCGCTTTCGTTCCCGTGCTCTCGTCAATCAACAGGCCCGTCCTGCTCAAGCTGTCGGCTCGGGGCAAGGGGGCGAGAATCATGTTAAGCCAGCTCGACGTCGCCATGCCTCGCTATGCCGGATTCCATGATTTCAACAAGCCGTCCGACTTCCGTCTCTCCGCCGTGGGGTGGCTCACGACAGGCAAGCCCATGAGATGGCATGCCGACGTGAGGCAGTTCAATGCCAACGCCAATGTCGTGAAATATCTTGCCGGCAAAGTTCCGGATGCGGTGACGCGATTGGGCGACATCGCCTTCAATGGCACGGCGTCGGGCAAGGGACAGGACCTTTACGCCAAGGGAAAGCTGCGCACGAGCGCCGGAACGGCCGTGCTCGACCTCAACAAGCAAGGGACGCGAGTTGGCGGACACATCGCGACCGACGCGTTCAACCTGAGACAAGTCCTTGGCAACGAGCATTTTGGCACTCTTGCCGCTGATGTCCTTGGCAGCGGCGACATCAAGGCAAAGCATTTCGAACTCAAGGGCAACGTGAAGCGGTTCGACTACAACGCTTACGCTTATCGCAACATATCGCTCAATGCCACTTTCGCCGGAGGCATGGTCGAGGGGCGTGTGAGCATCGACGATCCCAATATCAGCCTCGCCTTGGATGGCGGCGTGAAACTCTCGGGGGGCGAGAAGGCCGTCAAGCTGAAAGGCTCTGTCAGGCACTTCTTGCCCTCGGCGTTGCGCCTGCTCAACGGTCGCCTGGCAAAGGCCACTTACAGCGGAACGGTAGACACCAACTTGCGTGGACGCGACATCAACACCATAGACGGCTACCTGCGGTTGGGCAGTTTCGTGATGCGGCAAGGCGACGACAGCTATACCCTCGACTCGCTGAGCCTGCGTGCCGGCCATTCCCAGCATGGGCATTACCTGCTCATGCACAGCGACTTTGGCATGGCGGCGGTCTATGGCAAGTTCGACTATGCTGCCTTGCCGCAAGCGATAGAGAACGTCATCGTGAAGAAGCTGCCAGGCATCACCAATCTCGCCCCGTTCCGTTATCGACCCATAAACACGGGAGCCGTGAGCTTCGTGGCGCGCTTGACCGACAGCAACTGGGCGCGGCCTTTCCTCAACATGCCGCTCGACATTCTCGACACCGTGTCGGTGAAAGCCTCTTTCGGCAGGGACGGAAGCTCGCTCGACGCCGATGTCTCAGCTCCAGACGTGGTTTGGGGCGACCGCCACTTTAAGCGCGTCGACGCCAAGGTGCGCACGGTGGGTGACATGCTCTCCGTGGATGGCGGATTCACCAACATGCGCGACGAGAAGGTGGGCACAGACATAGGACTGAAACTCTCGGCGGGTTTCGACCGCATCGCGGCGCAAATATCGCTCGACAACCACGCCAAGGCGCAGAGGCTTCGCGGGGCTTTGGGAGCCGACGTGGCGTTCCGCAAGACACCCGACGGCAAGACGCTCGCGCTCGTCAACTTCAATAAGTCGCGGTTCCATGTCGGCGACACGTTGTTTATGGTGCACCCTTCGACCGTGCTTTACAGCAAGAACCATCTTGAGGTCCACGACTTCGCCATAAGCAGTGGCTCGCAGCGCGTGCTCGTGTCGGGCACGGGGTCTGACAACGCCAACGACTCGCTCACCGCTCACCTGTCGAACGTCAACGTGAACTATATCCTCAACCTCGTCAACTTCCATTCCGTGGAGTTCAGTGGCGCGGCGTCGGGCACGGCGAGCGTGAAGGGGCTCTTTGCCAGCCCCGATGTCACGGCGGCCTTGCGTGTAGACCGTTTCAAGTTTATCGAGGGACGTCTCGGCACCCTTCGTGCCAACGTGGGTTGGAAACTCAGCGAGGGACAGATAAACATCAAGGGCGTCACCAACGACACCATACAAGGGGCCTCGGGGCTGATACCGTCTAATACGTTTATCGACGGTTACGTCTCCACGAAGCGCCATTACATAGACCTGGGCATGAAGCTCGACAACACGCGCGCCGAGTTTCTTGGCACGCTCTGCTCCAGTTTCCTCGAAAACGTTGACCTTCGCGGCAACGGCAACCTGAGACTGTGGGGCGACCTGAGCAAGCTCAACCTCACGGGCGACATCGTTACCGATGGCATGATGACCATAAAGCCCACAGGCGTGCGCTATCAGGTCAATCGCGGGAAGGTTCATTTCATAGAGAACGAGATGCAACTGCCCGGCGACACCATCATCGACGAATACGGTAACCGCGGACTTGTCACCGGGGCTATCCACCACCGGCACATCAGCCACATCACGACCGACATAGCGGCCCATGCCGACCACTTGCTCGCGTTCAACACGAATGGGGCTGACGGCAGCAACTTCTATGGCAAGGTGTTCGGCACGGGCG
>OMAQ01000864.1_pt1 | contig 14903 bp, 8 predicted proteins | sample 1673461 | NCBI WGS metagenome assembly OMAQ01 (sample SAMEA103958112, study PRJEB25191) | human gut metagenome | biome: human-associated habitat [ENVO:00009003]; feature: intestine environment [ENVO:2100002]; material: feces | place: Germany | collected 2013/2015
GGTTCCACAACGCCCGAAAGGAAGCCTCCAAAAAAAGATTTCCAGCTCCCCATGCCCGACGCTTTGAGCGGCATGGAAATGATAGCGCCCTCCGGGAAGTTCTGGATGGCGATCCCTGCTGAAAGAGCCATCGCCCCTGCCGCTGTCAGACCGCTGCTGCCGGCAAGAACCCCCGCATATACCACGCCTACCGCCATTCCCTCAGGAATATTATGGAGCGTCACCGCCAAAATGAGCATCGTCGTCTTCTTGAGATGGCTCCTCGGCCCTTCCGCCGTTTCCGCATTCATGTGCAGATGAGGAATAATGTGATCCAGAAACAGAAGAAACGCCACACCCACACCGAAACCGATCACCGCGGGAAGGAACGCCCACCGCCCCATAGGCGCCGACTGCTCCAGCGCCGGAAGGAGCAGACTGAAAAACGAAGCAGCTACCATCACACCCGATGCAAATCCCGTAAGGCCGCGCTGAACCGATCGGTGCAGCCGTCCCCGCATGAAAAAGACACACGCCGCACCCAGCGTCGTACCAAGAAGGGGAATCATAAGCCCCCAGAAAACATCTTCCATATATATCCCCTATATTTTATACTCTGATTTATATTATTTTACCGCTTTTCTGCCAACAAAAGTATCTTTTCTTTCCCTGTATAGAAATATTTTGTCGGATAATGACAGCAATCAGCTTCCCCCTGCGCCGAAAGGATTTTTTCTGCCCCGTTCATCTGCGTCTTTCCGCCATGATAAAACCGCTCCTCCGAAGAAGAGCAGTTTCCTTACTGCAGCCGGATCTGCATATTATCCGTGATATATTCCAGCGCGCCGGGATACTCTGCGGCATACGCCCGGTAAAGGTACTCCAGCGCCTTGTCCCGATTGATTTCCGTACCGAGACCCTCGGCATAGCAGATTCCCAAATGGTACCAGCTGGCCGCCTCTTCCATTTCAGCCCCTTTTTCATACCAGCGGAACGCTTCCGCCACATTCGGAAGGATTTCATTTCCCACAAGGTACATCGTTCCAATCTCATCCGCTGCAAGCCCTTGACCCAGGGCAAATGCCCGCTTGTACATCTCCACTGCGGCTGCTTTATCTTCAGACACGCCCGCGCCGTAGCGGTAGCACTGGGCAAGAGCGGAATACGCCGCCGCCAGATTCATACCCGCCGCCTTCTGATAGAGGGCGACCGCCTTTTTTTCGTCCCGCTGCACACCGATGCCGTGAAGATAACTTTGTCCCAGCGCCCACATGCCCATGGGATAGCCGCGGTCCGCCGTTTCCTTAAAGCAGTCTGCCGCTTTCCTGTCATCCTTCTCTACCGCGCCGCCTTCCATGTAGCAGCGGCCCATCATGAAGAGAGCGTCCAAGTCCCCTGCTCCTGCCGCCTTCCGGAAATAGGAAAATGCTTTCCCTTCATCAAAATCCACGCCCTGCCCTGCATAGTACATAAAGCCGATCGATGTGAGCGCCTCCCTGGAATGCATTTCTTCCGCCTTCCTGTACAGGGAAAGTGCTTTTTTTCCATCTTCTTCCACTTCTTCCCCCAGGCGGTACATATCGCCGAGAGCATTGAGAGAACGCCAATATCCTTTTTCTACGCCTTTCTCCAGCCAGAAGACAGCCTGCTTCCCGCTCTTTTCCACACCGAACCCGTACAGATACATATCGCCCAGCTCATCAGCAGCCACGATATCCCCCGCTTCTGCCGCCTTCACGACAGACGGAAAATACCCGCGGCAAAGCACCGCCCTCTCCTCAGAGCGGGGATCCTCCATGTACGCCAGATTCAACTGGGACAACAGTTCGCCGACCGCCGCGCCTTTCCCGTGCCAGTAGCGGGCCTCCGTTTCATTCCTGTCTTTAATCGAGCCGAGACCGTGATTGTAATACTCACCGAGGAAGTACATCGCCCGGCCGCAGCCTGCCCCGGCAAGCTCCATAAATAAAGGAAACGCTTCATCAAGCCGGCACCGGATGTAGAGCGCTTCCGCCTTATTCAATAACTTTTCGTCAAACATACGAACCTCTCTCATTACCTGTGTACCTATTGTAACACAGTCGGCCTGTGTAAAAAACATCCAACGACGCATATAGGAATATATTGTATAAGAAAAGATGATATATGCCGTAACGGAATATGTTTAATACATTAGACATCAGGCACCAGCTTCTATTTTTCCAGCCCACAAAAGGCGCCCCGGCTTCCATTTCCCCCACCACGGCAGCAGATCCTTCACATTCGTTCAGGATGACGATTAACGTTTCCTGTCATTCTGAATGGACGCAAGAATGCTGTGTGAAAAAGAAGGGGAAACGGGATGGTGACACAGAATGAAGAATCTATTACTTTGATGACGCCTTACCGCTTTCCCTCATTACGGTAACAGATCCTTCACATTCGTTCAGGATGACGATTAACATTTCCCTCATTATGACGTCTTGCCGTCCGCCGTCATTCAGCACTTTTAGCTAACGGCTCACAGCTCACAGCTCACAGCTGATAGCTTTTATCTTCTTACCGCTTTTTCCACCATGAGTACAGATTTTTCACACAATTCTGGCGGACACCCTGCCATGAGTTTCACTTTTACTGAAAAACGAAAAAGGAGCAGGCACCATCAGCAGTGCCTGCTCCTTTCTTACTAAAAGTTCCTTATTTCTTGGCAGCGAGATCTGCTATCTGTGCCTTTAATTCTTCCAATTCGGATTCCATATCATTAATCCTCTTATTCTGCGCTTCAATACGATTCGCCATTTCCACTTTGGAGTAACGGGTATAAACGTCGCCGCGTCCCAGCTTCACAGAAATTCCTGCATTAATCATGTTCCTGTCATCACCCATGGTCCAGCCGAGGCTCATCATCGTTCTTTCGTTCGGCCGATAGAAGAGGCCTACCGCCGCAGCGCTGGCGTTGCGGTAATTGCCGAAGCCTGCCGCGATGTCCCACTTGTCATGGGGGTCGAAGTCCAGCGGATGGAGGGCTGCCAGTGCTGCCGCCCCTGCTCCCACTTTACTGATCCGGTTGTCCAGGGTGCCCAGCTTTCCGTTCAGATTGTTGATAGTATTTCCCAGGTTGGTAATATTGGTTGTATTCTTTCCGACCTGTTTGTCCAGTATGGTCAGGTTGTCTCCGGCACTGTTCTCTTTCTTCACATAGTTGCCGTCATTCTTCACATGGGTTTCGTGGTACACCGTATTTCCACTGACAATCTTTGTATTTCCGTCTTCCACTTTTCCATCAGCTTTCACGTTGACCGTGTATTCCGTTCCGCCAAACGTATTGGGAGCTGTGTCAAGCGTCACATTTTCACCGGCTTTTACGGTGTTTCTTGTGTCTTTCGTGGCCACGGTGACTTTGTTTTCTTTTCCGTCACTGCCTTTTAACGTAATGGTGGTGGTATTATCCGCGTTTTGTGTGCCGCTCATGGTATAGGTGGTATTGGTATCAATCTGTCCCGCGATAGCTGACAGGTCTACGCTGCCTTTTACTTCATTTCCGGCCGTATCTTTTACGCTCATGGATAATTTATTGCCGTTAAGGGACAGCGCATTGTTATCGTTTACCAATTTATCATTGCCGTCTGCAACGGATGAGAGATCCACGCTGCCCTTCACTTCATTTCCGGCCGTATCCTTTACACTCATGGACAGGGTTTTACCGCTAAGGGACAGCCCATTGCTGCCACTTACCAGTGTATCATTGCCATCTGCCAGACCGCTCATGTCGACTTCATAGTTCTTAGTATCGTCATTCTGTGTGAATTTAAGTTTTTTCGTGGTCGCGTCATAGGTAGCGCCTGTCGTATAGGTGTCCTTGGCGGAAATCTTGTATGTATTTGTTGCCGTATCATGTTCAACGGTCACATTCTTGCCGGCTGTCACATTGGTCTTAGCCGCTGCCGCCGTGGCTTCCACCTTTTTCAGCTGTGCCACATTGACGGCATCGGTATCTTCACTGCCGGCTGCCACACCTGTAATCTGGCGGGTATAGCCTTTCGTCTTGTCCCCCACAGAAGCGGCACTGACAGTCGATCTCCAGGCGGCAGACGTATCGGTAGAAGCCGCCTTGGTAGAGGGGTCATAGCCGCTCACCCCCGCTGCCGTATCCGCCTTGGAAAAGGCTCCAATGGCCACACCATCTTTTACCGCCGCACTGCTTGATACGCCTATCGCCACGGCATTATCAGCATCTTTTACAGTTGCCGAGGTTCCTATAGCTACACCATAGTTTGACTTGGCTATGGCGGAATTAGCACCTATGGCCGCACCGTATTCTGAATCATCCACAGAGGAAAGAGCGCCCATCGCCATCCCGTACGGTGATGTTTTAACTGCTGCCTTTGTGCCCATGGCCAAGCCATACTCCGAATTCACAGCAGAAGAAAAAGGAGACAACGCGGCAGCATAATTTGATGCCGATATATTTGAACCCCATCCCAAAGCTACTGATGTTTCACCATCCGCATTACTGTTCGCGCCGATCGCCATACCGCCATTGGTTGCTGCAGCATCATTGATATTTGTCCACTTAGTATCCACAGCCATGTATTTTAAGCCGATATCCACAACACCGTTTTCCTGCTTCAATCTGATTCCATTATCAGCACGAAGCGTTACTGTATCATTCGGCTTTATAACTTTCTTATTACCCTCCGCACTACCTGTATTCGTCGGAATACCGGGTTTAACTCCGACCTCCAGTGTCCAACCGGGAATCGTATCATTCCCGTTGAGGTCAATTTTCGAACCGTCAATGCCATATTTAATAGTTTTCCCATCACGGTCTACAGTCAGACCTTTATTGGCTTCCGCTACGTCAAAGGTAATTTCCGGCGCCGTATCTCCATTAAGGGAAATCGTTTCACCAACTGTTTCTCCGCCCTTCTTGATGATAAATCCCCGGCTAAGCTTAGTATCATACTTCGTATTCACCGCCTTCAACTGCGCCACATTAACGGCATCAGTGTCCTGCGTGCCGGCTGCTACGTTCGTAATCTGGCGGGTGACTGCCGCACTCGTCGGATCTGCCGCTTTACCGACAGAAACAGCAGCGGCTGTCGCTTTCCACGTGCCTGTCGTATCATTGGCATGATCACCGGCAGCCGGGTCATAGCCTGCGGCGCCCTTGTCGACAGAGGCAATCGAATCCGCACCGAGCGCTACGCCGCCGTCTTTTTCCACATCCGTATTGTAGCCGAGCATCACCGCATTGCTTATGTTCGCCGTATGCGATTTAATCGGTACATTTTCCGTCACCTTATATTTCTTTTCAAGAATAACATTGCCCGAAACATCTTTCATCGTATACGTTTTCTCCACAGTCTTCTTTTCCGTCGCCATGGATCCAAGGATTACATTATTTTTGCCGCCGTCCATATGGTGATAATCCCCAATCACTACATCAGCAGTACCATCGGATATATTATTCCCTGTCCCCATCATAGACATACGTTCCACATTCCTGCCTGTATTTCCATATCCGTTGATCGTATTATTGATGCTGGGTGTATTTGCTGTACCTGTAAGGATATTCCCGGAGCCGATGATCTGAGAATGGACAGCATAATCTGAAGTATTTCCGTTCCCCATGGTGACCACAGAGCCGCCGCCGGTCGACATGGCCAGTCCCATCGCTTTCCTGATCTCATCATGGCCCAGCGGTCCTTCTCCTATAGCATACTTCTGTCCTCCTCCAAGTATGGCATCGCTCCAATGCTCATTCATACTGTTTCCATCTTCATCGGTCGGCGCCGTCCCGAAAGAATGTGTAACGCTATTGCCCGCGCCGAAAACGAGTGCCCCATTGGCGCCTTCTGTTTTGTTCAGGGTACCGACGACAGTGTTTGCCATCCCATCATTCTGGTCCGCCTTATTTGACGCTACGGTATTAAGACCGCCATAGACAGAAGCCAGATAGCCGTCATGGCCGGAGCCTGCCTCCACAATGGATTTGATCCCTGTCACGGTCTCCTGCCAGCCATAAGCTTTTGCCCCATGGCCAAGAGCCACATTCATTCCGCCGCCGTCTCTGGTCCCGCTCTGGGCATGATACCCGACAACGACACTGGCATGTTTCTGCCCGATATCGGAATCGGCCTTTTCTTCCGGTGTCATGGAACCGATAACGACGGATTCTCTAATCGCCCCAACTTTCTGGTTATCCCCAATCACGATACCCGCGCCGGGATTGACCATTTCGTTATTATTCCCGATGACGGTCAGGCTCTCATACCCTTTCATATAGGTACTGTTGCCTTTAATTTTGTTTCCTTTGCCGATGACAAGGTCGGACACATTCTTTGTCCTTTCTTCCTGCTTCCCGGAAACCGTACCGGCATTTCTATCGGTAATCTTATTGCTGTCCCCGATGACGGTCTGACTCTTGCTGTTTTCAACGGTATTCTGAGAGCCGCTGATTGTAACATTCATTCCTTGTGAAACGGTATTTCCGTCGCCGGTAACAAAGACATGGCTTCCCCATTTGCCGATGTACTTACCCAGAGGCTTGCCATCCGCCATCGCCTGCGCCAATTTCTGCTGCTCCGAAGCGGAGAGTTGTCCGAACTGATAAGAATCGGATACATGGTTCCACGCGCCGGTCACGAAAGCGCCATTGGACTCCTGTATCGTATTGTTGCTTCCGAGTATACCGTCATTAGAGCCGGCATGTTCTTTCGTGCCGCCTTTATCAACATTTTCCGTACCGATGATAATGCTGCTGTTTCCTTTGGAAGCCCCCCGTTTTGATGCATCAGGAATCAGGCCGGATGATTCGCCGATAACGATACTTCCGGAACCGTTGGACTGGGCATTAAAACCCATGGCAACCGCACTATTTGCCGTCGCCTCTGCATTTGCTCCAATCGCAATGGCTCCGGTCTCTTTTGCCCCATCGTTGTTATAATTGACTGATGATGCATTTCCGCCTTTCACGGATACGAAATGAATGCTGCCCGTACCTCCGGCAATAGCTTTCAGCTGCGCTACATTGACTGCATCGGTGTCATTCGTGCCGGCTGCCACACCGGTAATCTGCCTTGTAGCAGTACTGCCATTACCAACAGATACCGCTGCATGCGTCGCTTTCCATGCGGCCGATGTATTTGCAGAAGCTAATTTGGTAGACGGATCATATCCCGCAATATCCTTGTCAACAGAGGCAACGGAATCCGCCCCGAGCGCTACGCCGCCGTCTTTTTCCGCATTGGCTTCCGAACCGAGTATGACCGCCTTGCTGGCGGTTGTAGTAATACCGCCGGCAGAAGAACCCATCACAATCGTATCTTTTGCATTGGAAACCGTGCGGTTCGTACCGATGACAGTTACACCGCTTACATTGGTACCTGTATTTTTATAACCGTTCAGTAAATTGTAAGCAGCCTTTTCCGCTGCGGTTCCTGTCAGGGTATTTCCCACCCCGACCAGCTGGGAGCGGTATGCGTAGTCTGCTTTATTTCCGCCGCCGATGGCAAGGACAGCGCCGCCGGAATCATTTCTCCGTATATCCTCCCTGAGTTTTTCTGCCAATTCCTTGGGACTGTTGATCCCCAAAAACGACATGGGATTTGCTATATTGTCCACTGAATTGGTCACTTCATTGCCCGCGCCGAAAACCAAGGTACCGTTTGCGTTGTGGGTCCGATTGGCAGTCCCTACGACCGCATTGGCGATTCCCGATACACTGCTGCCTGACGTTTTTGATTCAATGCTGTTAAAGGATCCGTTGATGACCGCCCCGAAATTCTGAGCGGCAGAGCCCTGGTTCGTATTTCCGTCATACGCATTCGTCATGATGGAGTAGGCGCCGGTCGTCGTCGCAAACGCACCGGCAGAATAACTGTTCAGCCCGACGGTGGTCGCGCCTACCAAGACGGACAGTTTACGCTTTTCATTATCCGTATTGGAATTTACCGTGGTATCTCCCAAGGCGCCGACATACTTATGGTCGCCGATCATCAGACTGCCGCTGCGGGCATAAGTATTCTGCCCAATGGCAATCCCTGCCGGCAGTAAATGGTCTGTACGGGAAGGATCCGTCGAATGCATCCCGAAACGGAATATTTTGTCCTGCGTTCCCCACATGTTTTCTACAAAAGCATTCTTGCCGATGGCAATACTGCCTTCCTGCATAACATAATCATCAATCTGAGCGTGATCGCCTATCGCAATGGCACCGTTTTTCGTACTGTTATTTCTTAAATCAATATCATTCCCGATTTTAATATTTTGGTTGCCCGGTTCTACAAACGTATTGACCCCGTCAAGCGCCGCAGATACAGGGCTTACAGAAATCCCTGTCAATAAAAAAGCCGCCAAAACTGCTGCCAGCGTGTTTTTAGAGACTCTCACCCTCCCACTTTTTCTCGCTGTGCCCGCAATTTCTGAAACGACGACATAACTGTTCTTCACTCGACTCCAAATGACTTTGTAGATGTGATTCATGTTTTCCTCCCATAAAAAACAATTTAATTTAGAAACGCAATAAAAAGAAGCACCATCCCCATGCTGCCGATACTGCTTTTACATCACCTCTCCCCATAACACTTCATTTGCCTGAAAAGCAGGATACAGAATCCGTAAACAGGAAAATTCCTACCTATTTCTCCCGCTTTCCTTTCAACACTTATTTTATTAAACAACCTCTGTTCTCATTATAACAAAATATTTATCTTATTTCTATATAATATATACTGTTTTACGAATACCTTTATTCACACTGCTTTCTCATCCACGGCCTCAATGTCTCCCGCTGTCATTCAGCACTTCTAGCTGACAGCTCGCAGCTAACGGCTTACAGCTCACAGCTGATAGCTTTTATCTTCTTACCGCTTTCCTCACCACAGTAACAGATTCTTCGCTGGCGCTCAGAATGACGTTTAATGTTCTCTGTCATTATGATGCTTAGCGTCCCTCCGTCATTATGATGCCTTACCGTATCCCGTCATTCAGAACGGGGATAAGGATGCTTTGTGGGAAAGACGGAAAACGGAACAGTGACACGGAGTGAAGAATCTATTACCCTGATGACGTCTTACCGGCTTCCTCACCACGGGCGCAGATCCTTCTTCACATTCGTTCAGGATGACGCCTTTCGTTCTCCGTCATTCAGCACTTTTAGCTGACGGCTCACAGCTGACAGCTCACAGCTGATAGCTGATAGCTTTTATCTTCTTACCGTTTTTCTCACCACGGCAGTGAAGAATATGTTATCCGAATGACATGAAAAAATGTGGAAATAAGAAAGAAATGCTTTCTGAGATGCTGTCAATGCAGCTGGCATTTCTTTTATTGTTTGTATACAATAGAGGGGTAATAAAACAGCAGTCTGGAGACGGGGACGGCGGCATGCGTGACCATGCGGAGACCATACACCTAAATGTAAACAGTTCGGTGCCCTTTTGCTGCCTGCGGCTAAGAGAAAGAGATGGAAAAGAAATATTTTACTTACATGGTGCGCTGCCAAGACGGCACACTCTATACGGGATTTACCGTGGATGATCCGGAAAAACGGGTAGCTGTCCATAACGCGGGGAAGGGCGCGAAGTATACAAAAGGCCGGCTGCCTGTCCGCCTTGTGTGGTACAGGGAATGGAACAACGGTCATGATGCCCGGTCCTGTGAATTCTATTTGAAACGGAAAACAAAACAGGAGAAAGAAGCATTGGCGGCTTCTTTTGGAAAGGATACAGATTGAACGAATCAGTGAGAAAAACAAAATATCTGACAGAAGCGGCGGCAGCGGCGGCCATCGCGTCACTCCTGGTGCTGCTGAAACTTTTGGCGCCGTTTTTCGTGTTCGTCACTATGACCGCGTCCCCTATCCCGATTGCCGTCATTTGCGATTTCCACGGGATGAAGTGGGGATTCGGCACATCGGCGGGCGTGGTTATTCTCGTTACCATGATCGGAGGGCCTGAAATCGGACTGACGACAGCCTTTTATGCGGGTGCTCTCGGCATGGCCATGGGCTATGGATTTCTTCATAAACTGTCCTACGGGAAAACGCTTTGCCTTACGATTCTTGCATATATACTTGAAATGTCTTATAAAATCATATTTTCTATTTATGTTCTCGGCATTGCCGATGCCCTTACCGGAGCGATTGACCGCTTCACCACATTCCTTCGCTGGATATGGACACCCTTGTCATCGGTCTTCGGGTTTGATCCGGATCCGGGTAAAGCGATGTTTACCACATCAGGCATGGTGATGCTTGGAATTGTCTTCATTTTAAATGCATACTGCTATGCGTACCTGAATATGGAAATCGGCGGCAATGTGCTGAAACGCTTAAAAGGCGGAATAAGGGGATAAAACCTATGGGATATGCTCCATTAGTGTCGGTCATCGTGCCGGTATATAAAACTGAAAAATTTATACATAGATGTATTGACAGCGTGCTGAACCAGACGTATTCCAACTGGGAAATGATCCTGGTTGATGACGGCTCGCCTGATGCATGCGGGCAGATATGTGACTCCTATGCGGAAAAAGATGGCAGGATTCATGTCATCCATCAGGAAAATCAGGGACTTAGCGCTGCCCGAAATGCAGGTATAAAAATCTGTAAAGGTGAGTGGATATATTTTCTTGATTCTGATGATTTTATCGTGGAAGATGCTTTAGAGAAAATGATATTTTTTTCAAAATCAGGGACTTATGATATCATCATGGCCGGTTTCAGTATTATCTATGCCGATGGAAGCGAGGATTGCAGGTCTTCCGGATGGAAAGAGACGGATGATTTATCGGAAATCCGGAGGGGGATCCTTCTTGATGAATTGCCGAATTTTGCCCATGGGAAATTATATAAGCGTTATCTATGGAATGATTTGATATTTCCGGCAGGGCGGCTGGTGGAAGATATGTATGTGAGTGCTACCGTTTTTTTTAAGGCGGGAAGTGCTTATCTGACTCCGGTATCTTTATATCGTTACAGTTATGAAAATGAAAACAGCCTTATGAGGGGGAAAAATATAAAGGATTTTATACAATTGAAATATGGAAGGTTTCTGGCGTGGCGTGAACATGAACGGATTGCGGATTTACATGCATTGTCGGATAAGAAGGTTTGCTGCATTCAGGCACTGAAGTGCGCTGTAAAGACTTTTGTGGCGGATTTCAATACGCGGGAATTGCCGGATTTGGATTACAGGGAGTTAGAATCATATATCTTTATGCATAGAGATGTATCGTTACCGTTTCTTTTTTCTTTTCAGCGGTATCTGATTGTAAGTGAATGTACGATTTTGTTGCAGCTTTGCGGATATGTCCGTAAAATGGCAGTTTCATTACAATATAAAATGCGGCAGTGGAAATTTATGGCTGACCGATAAAAACTATTAGGAGCGGGATTCATGAAATTTTTAAATATAAATTGGGGCAGTCGGTTGGCAGCGGCTGTTGTCGTATGGGGGGCTACGGCTTACCATTATATTAATACGGGAATGTCTATCAGTATGATCGCATTTACTCTGTTTGTAATTGCTTATGCACTGAAAAATCATGCGATTCCCAAGGTTACACTTCATAAAAATATTCTATGGGCGTTCGCTGTATTTTATGCCTGCCTGTTTATTTCCACGCTGTTTCATTTGGACAATACTGGAAATATGTATGGCGGATCATATAGTTTTCTGTCTTATGTTATGATTCCGCTGCCTTTATTTATGATTTTATACATCGGCTGGGAGCATGATATCAGAAAAACTGTATGCTATACATTTGTTACGATTGGGTATGCAATATGCGGATATGGGATATATGAGTATGCTGCCAAACACATGGAGCGCCTGGACAGCTTTTATACATCACCGCCCCACGTGGGTATTATGATGGATGTCTTTATTCCACTCACTATTGCTTTTATCTGCTATTATCGTGATAATATTTTTCATCTGGCTGTAATGTCGGTACTTTTAGTGCTGGAGGCAGTTACATTGGTCCTGACGCAAACAAGAGGTGCCATGGGAGCTTTATCCATAGCGATTTTTATTACTGTGTTGATTTTCCTGTTTAGAAATCAAATTGCAATGGGGAAAACCAGGCGGCGGCTCTTAGGGATGGGGGCAGGTCTGCTGGTCGTACTTGCTTTGCTGTGTTCCCTCCGGTTTGGAATACATGATCCATATCGGATGCAAGGGGCAGACCGACCGTTTATATGGAAGAGCAGTTACCATATGTGGGAGGACCATAAATTGGCCGGAGTGGGACTGAATGGATGGAAAAATGCTTATGACCATAAATATCAACTGGAGGGAAGCAGGGAGTTTAAAAAAAATGTGCATGCCCATAATACGTGGCTGATTTTTTTATCAACCGGAGGGATTCTTGCTTTTCTGGGTTATAATGCATATCTGATTCTTATGGGGATGTATTTCTGGAAAAGGATACGTATATATGCTTTGAATCCATTCAGCTGGTGCATGCTGGCAGTTTTTTTGGCTTTTGTTCTTAACGGGCTTTTGGATGAAACATTTTCTTCCACATCGTTTGGCAGATTATATTATCTTGCATTTGGCATTACACTGCTTTTTGAAAGATGGGATACGCTCCACTCGGAGGAGAAAAGAGTGTGAATTTGTTGTAAAAAACCGTTACAGCTCCTTTTGGAGAAACTGTAACGGTTTTTGTCATGCCTGAATTACTTACTTGTAATCCGGATCATCAAGGATGGTCCATTCTCCATACTTCGTTCTTGCGTCTGCCGGTTTCAGATCATATGCACTGCTGCTTAAATCAAATTTCGCTTCATAGTCTGTATTTGGCAGGTGCAGGACCCCGCTGATGGTGTCATACATCAGGTCATTGGTGAATACTTTGTGTTCATTTTGACGCAGGGCTTGTGCCGTATCCGGGTAGAGCCGTGTGTACGCGGGGGAAAGATAAATGAAAAAAGGAATCCGAACCATATCATAAGTCATATTTTTGCTGGCGACATGGCTTCGTTCCATGTTTTCTCCGTGGTCGGAGCAGTATATCATGACTTGCAGATTCAAATGATCTTTGGCATACGTATAGATATCACGGAGGAGATGATCCGTATAGAGCAGCGTGGTGTCATACTGGTTGGTCCGCTTGTCGTGCTGCGGGTTGTCGATTCCTTTAAAATCCGGCGGGGTGCGGTCGCTGTACCTGATATGGCTGCCCATAAGATGGATAATGACAAAGTTATTTTCATTTTTGGGAAGCTGCTTTACAAAATCGAGCAGCTGATAATCGTCGCCCAGCGGAAACGGCGTCCGTTGTTCCGTATCGCAGTTTTGCGCGACGAAATCGATGGGACTGTCTTCACCGCTCATTTTGCCCTGGTTGCTCATCCACCATGTTTTATAGCCGGAAAGGTGTGCCACATCTATGATATTGGCTACGTCATCTATGTTCCGGTGGTCATATTGGTTTCGCCCGTAAAGGAACATGGAAAGCGCGGGAACAGTGACGGGAAAGCAGGAATATGTTTTATCCATGAGGTAAAAATAAGGTGTTTCTTTCATTTCTGAGAGCCATGGGGTTGTTTCAGACGGATAAGACGGGGTAAAGGCTTTCATCCGGTCACGGGTGGCGCTTTCTCCGATGACGACAATGACGGTACCCGGTAATTTTTGCGGCATGGCTTCGCTGACGGGGGTATATATACGGAACCGGCTTATATTTTGTTCATGCTTTTGGCTGATCCGCCGCATTTCATGTATATGGTGGAAAGCGCCATAAGTTTGTGAAATAGGAAAAAGGGACGGGATATATTTATGGATGCTGATGATGGACAGAATGCAAATCATGCTTATCCATAGGATACGCATTTTACTGTAACGATCCCGGCCGACGGAAATGGCTTTATGGCAGCAGAAGAAAGAGGCTGGTAAGAGCAGCACAAGAAAGATAAGGGAAGAAAACAGGACGGGCAGTCCGATGCGGTCTGAAATAAATTCAAACGCTTCTTTTTTGTTGGTCTGCAGGATGGGCAGCATATTTTCCGCGCGTATCGTGTCATTGTATAGGAGGTAGTATCCCAGATATATAGCAGCAAACAGAAGGCTTGCCGCGACGATAATTCCATAAAGGACAGAAATGGAAAAGCGCCATTTCCCTGGACGGTTTTGTGAGAAGGCAAAGAAGCATGCCGTGAGGGTTGATTCGTAAACGAAAAGCAGGAAATAGGGGTGGATCAAGTCGTAATCAATCGTCCAGGACATATTGGCATGAATGAGTACATAGGCGTAAATTACAAGCTGCGTTAGATAAGGAAACAGGGATAAACACCATAAGGGGGAATACAATTTTTCTCTCAGTGCATATGTAATGAGGCTGAAGACGGCAAACCCTGTGGCCGCATCACGCAGACTCTTATTCCATTCGAAAACACGTTCAAATCCGGAAATATGGAAAAGTAAAAAGATGACGCTTATGAAAATAAAAGAAGACAAAAGATAAGACGGGAGCGTTTTTATAGAATGGCTATCCGTGAAATACCGTGAGAACATATCAATATCCTTTCCTGATACAAGCCGGAAATATACAAAGTTACAGGGAAGAGTTTTCTTCCATCAGATCCTGTGCATTTTTCCAAATATTTTCGGCGCTGAAATCTCCGCCGCGGGCAATCAGGCGGTGGCGGTAGAATGTCTTCGGTCCCCAGGCGGCGAGATTGGATTCATCATTCAGATAAAAAACATCTACCACGGGAACGTCTAAGGCGAGAGCAAAGTGGGCTGTGCCGGTGTCGGCGCTGATGAGGACGGCACAGCTTTTCAGCAGGGCGCCCAGTTGGGGAATGGTGGTTTTGTTTACCAGATTCAGCAGCACCTGTCTGCCGGCAGGCGGAAGATTTTCATAAAATGATTCACAATCTTTTCCTGCACCGATCATGGCGGGAATCATCCCTGCGTCTTTTATTTTTTTTG
>OMAQ01000865.1_pt1 | contig 14899 bp, 7 predicted proteins | sample 1673461 | NCBI WGS metagenome assembly OMAQ01 (sample SAMEA103958112, study PRJEB25191) | human gut metagenome | biome: human-associated habitat [ENVO:00009003]; feature: intestine environment [ENVO:2100002]; material: feces | place: Germany | collected 2013/2015
AATTTGGCGGGTAGCAAATACTCGGTTTGGCTTCATACAGAGTCCAAAGGCGAAGTCCCCCACCTTCATGCTGCGGTTTGCCGTTTGGATGAAGACGGCAATATCAACAACGACCACAACATTCATCTTCGGGCGCAACGTGCTGCAGAGCGAGTGGCAAAGAAACGAGGCTGGACGACTGCGGCACAAATCAGAAATCGAAACATTCCACAAGTGAACCGAGACTGCATGAATGTATTGAAAGCAATGCCATCGTGGTCATGGGATGAGTACAAGAATGCTCTTATACGGAAAGGTTATACCGTCCATGAAAGAGAGGACAAGAAAGGTATTCTTCGTGGATATGCCCTCATGGATGGAAACACCAAATACAAGGCTTCAGAATTGGGAATCGGCAGAAACCTGATGGTCTCAAAACTTCCTGCGACATGGAAGAAACTACACCATCAGCCAGCTACCGTCATTAGAAATAATACTCCCCAAACCGTTCAACAGGCAGCGATACATAAGGTTAATCCTATTGACTATACCCAATATCTCACATATAGTCAGGATATGATTTCCTATACCCTCAGCCATGAAGGCAAAGATTACAAATTCTATATCCCCAAAAAAGTACTTGACTGCTTCAATGACGAGTTCGATTACAGGTTCGTTTCCAACTGTCAGGAACTTACCGATATGGCGGTAGCTTTTTTTGTCGGGTTGCTTGAAACGCCGAATGTTGCAACCGGAGGTGGTGGCGGAGGTTCGCAAAGCGAGCTTCCGTGGAGAGACAAGGACGAAGACGATTTGCAATGGGCTCGCAGATGCGCTCGTGCTGCCAGTCGTTCGTTAGGAAAGAAACCGAAAACAGGATTAAAACGATAAGTCTATGAAGCCAAACCTGAAAAAGAAATTCGATTTTTCCGTAGAAATGAGTGAAGCGGAATCCATAAAAGCCACTCCCAAGAATGAATATCTGGAGGAAGAAAAGCGGTTACTCGATATCAACGCAAGGGAACTTGCCAGCCTGAATGACAACGTGTTCAAGTTGAGAACAGAAGTTGAAAATCTGTCCGGCTCTATACGTGAGTGCAAACCTATCATTTCTAAAGAAATGCAGAAATTAGCAGTAGAATTCGGTGCGACCCTTCTATGCAATTTTCTCAACCAGATTGAGAGCAAATGTAAGGAAGCCGAGCGGAGAATAAAGAAAGCCGACAATGCCATCCCCATCCCAAATACGGCATTCTACATTTTGATTATCATTGTAGTTGCTCTATCTTCCTTTTTCATGTGCATGATAGTGGCTAATGCAGCGATTTTGCATTCCGGATTGATTTGGAAAGCAGTTATCTGCTGTATTCTCATTGCCGTTTTAGGAATTGGTATAGCGTTAATAGTACAGAAGTTTTTGGATAGAGGTAAATAAACGAAAAGTCTCAATCGGATAGGATTACTATTGGTTGAGACTTTATTTTATTCGTTATCAAACAATCCCTTTTCTTTCCATAACTTTAGTTATAAATTCCTCTATTCTCTTGCATTTGATTTAGTGATTACGTTTATGACTTACACGAAGTTTATCATCATCTTCTCTATATGATGAGATATATCCAATAGTTTTTAGCTTCCCTAAAAGCATTTCATTCATGTGATTATTTTCTATAGTAGCCTTTTTTGATTTATCTGTAATACTTCGATAAGAATCGCCTAAAGACTCTATTAATTCTGTCACAATGTCAAAATCATCTCTATACTTTTCAATTAAGTCTATCAAAAAAGACAATCGCTCTGGCAAATTAGTAGAGGCGACCAAAATGTTCTTCTCTATGTCATAATCAAATTTTTCAATATTGTTTTTCAACACAGGAAGAGTAATATTTGCCAATTCGTTATCCCACACAATATGAGGAAGAAAATGTTGAACTACACTTAGAGCTTTTTCACCGATTACTCTTGGATTTCTCATAAGATGCTTGTATAACCTCATATCTGTAGGCAACTCCTCTATTCCTATAATGCACTCATCCAAATACTTATCTACATAATAAGTAAGTACATCACTATGATTGTCTCTAATTGTTGTCGTATAATATGTGCTATATGGAAGCATATCAGCACAAAGTAACGACTTAAAATGAGCGTTATCTACACTGTTAATATCCGCATCCTTAAATGTAACTCCATCAAAGATTTTGACAAGTTTATCGTATACCAAAATTTCAAAATCTGATGTCAATAAAGCACTGTGTGCCAGTAGTTCTTTCTGAGTATCATCCAATTCAGATATATCTGTTAATTCATCAATATGTTTGGTAATGAATATTCGCAAACTGGAAATCATTACATTATTCTGACTCTCATAAAATGCATATATCTCAGGCCATGCTGGTATAACTATATCAACTTCAATAGCGAACTCCCACTGTATATTGTTAACATCGGAAAGAGAAACTTTATTCTGTTGCCCAGAAAGGTATTTGCGTTTTGTGTCCTCTGTTATATCCTCAGAATTAATAATTTCAAGAATAATTCCCACACTCTCTTTTTTTGCCGTATCTGTAATAAATACATTATTTAGTGCATTGTCAAAACATTCATCTATATAATCTGATATAGATTTAGCTGATTTACAGCTCCTCAGTATTGTAACATTTAAAGGATAATTATCCAATGTTTCCACCCTCTCATTTCGATAATGAACAAATGCGCATACAACATTTTCTGGTGTCAACATATATGCTTTGTTTTCTACAACATACTCAAGCAAACACCTAGACTCTGCATCTATATCTGTAAAAATCAGTTTTCCATTCGACACTATTTGTTTGATTGTATCAAAACCTATGAGATCTACTCTATGAGATATAAATGCGAAGTGTTTATTCAACCAGTTACGACTTTCTTTGGTGGAATGGTTCAATTCGAGGAATCGTAACCAAGACTCGAATAATTCATCGGAATTCTGTTTCACGAAGATCTTCCATAATCCATCAACGATACTGCCCAAATGGTTGAAAAGCGAGCTTGAATCTTCAACTGATTTATAGAAGTCAATCAAAAAGTCCCACTTTTTATTATGCATAATAACTTGTGCTATCGAATGAAGTTTTGAGTTATTTGCTTCTTCAAGATGCTGACAAATACAATCGACCACCTGAATATTCAATATACTTACATCGTTGTAACATTTATCAGGAATGTTTTTTACGCACTGCCCTACTTTATCTATATGATAGTCATACGGCAAACTATGCCGAAGTTTTAATTCAAGGATAAAATCATGGTCGTGCTTATTAATTGACTTACCAAAAAAGAAAGATATATAATCAAAGTAATCTTCATTTATAAGTCCTTCTTTCAAGAACGCTTCAAGCATTTTAGAGACTTTGAGTTCACTAAAAATCTTATGCGTCTGCATATCAATATCCAGCAACAATTCATGTATTGGAGTAGCATAATGATTGTTACGAGACAACTCTAGTATCTTGATTTGTTCACGATATTTTTTTTCGCCCTCTCGCAAGGCTTCTAATCGCTCATGGTAAGTAAAGTCCGAATTAACTATTTCCTCTATCTGACTGAATTGAACATTGCAACTATCTTCAGATGTATCATAATAATATCTAACACCATAATATGTGTTAGTTTGATGCCTCTTAAAACATTGATATCGAAATGAGGATTGCGATATAAAGGAATTAAATAACGTTTCATTTTCTGCGATATCTTCAAGAGGTATAAAATTGTTTTCGACAAAAAACAAAAAGGCATTATTTTCATTTTGTTTTGATAATTTTCTACGATACCCTTCAATATAAATCAGCCTTAATTCTTTTTCTTGTATGGCATGTGTCGCTTCTAAAGATTGAAGTTTTTTAGTTATTCCATTAATACGCTCGTCAATCTGTCTATTGCGCTCAACCAATAATTCACTTTTCTTATGCAAACAATCATACAAAACACCCTTTCCTTTATGCAGATCAGCAAAATCTTTTGGATGGTAGTTTTTATATACAATCATTGCAAGAAGTTTGTTTTGATCAAGTTTCTCATCAAGTTTTTCTCTATATTGGGCATATTCATTGACAATATTCTTCAGTAATCTCATATCGTCAATGAAAAAAGCCAAACTGTCTATTACCTCGACATTAAGATCTGAATAGCCTTTTATCTCTAGTTCCTCTTTCAGTTTGTCTGCCGAGTTTGAAGAATTGATTATTGGGATTACAGTTGTGATATAATCAAAGAATTTAGTACGTTCTTCATCAAAAAACATATCATCTTTAACCGCATAAATGAACGTAACTTTACGCCCCACAGAGTTTGACTGATTCAAGAGTTGATTTACCTCTCTTAACTTAAGAAAAATATCTGTGTTATTAAATCTATCTAAATCTTCTATAATCACAACATTATAATCAGTAACTTCAAAAAAATAGACAATCTCGTCCATGTGCTTATTGAAAACAGATGTATCTTCTTTGTTTTCTTTTAATTCAATCTCTCCATTCTTTAGATTTAACTTATTCAGTTTACTATTACTCAATGATTTGACAGTCTTTTGAACGAATATTATTGTTGCAACAAATATATATGATAGAGCAAAAATATCAGACCATTTATTTAATACTGGATTACTTAAGCGATTGCAAATCCAATCCACCTTCAAAAATGATGGTTCAAATACAATAATTAAGGCAACAATATAAAGTATTATTGCAAAAGATAAAGCATATTGAGCCCAAGTTGATTTATGATAAATCCTTTTTAATCTGGAATTATAAAGCGTCTCTTGTTTTTCTTTATAAATAAGTTGTTGAAGAATGCTGTATTCAATACGATTATTCATCGTATCAATATCTATTTTATTCTTTTTATCATCTAATGGTGACTTTAGTGTAGCAAGAGATATTGAAAGATATTTGTATTTACAATAGTCTTTCATCAAAGAGCGAAGAATGGAACTCTTACCGGATCCATAAGGACCAGTAAGAGCAATGTTCAAGATGTCTTTCTCTTCTAGTTTTCGTGCAAGATTCAAAACACTCCTATACTGCTTCTTATCACTTTCACTATCACGATTAAGCAGAGCAGGAGTTAATGATACTTGTTTATCATCCTCCATCGAATTATTTGCACATATTTTCTTCCAAAATCTCCAGTTCATTTATTTTCAGCTATTTATTAATCATATTTTTCTAGTTTGTTACAGATTGCTATCTATATTAAAGCAACACCAAATTCACGGATTGTTTCTTCGCTATCTCTTCCTGAGATAGATTTGCCTGTCGCTTGTTCTATTCTGTCAAGCAATTGTTTTGCTCGATCTATGAAATAAGCATTGAAATCATCTAATGCAAGATGAGCATAACTTACCTTATGTGACTCTATAGCTTCCTGTATCTCAACTTGTTTTAATCCCTTATTTGCCATAGTTCCAATATAGGTACTTGGTGCATGTCCTCCTATTGAACGATTGGAAGATGCATAAATTGGAGTCTTATTAATGACAGAATTCCATTTTATACGTGGAAGGTTATTTTTCTCGCAATAAGTTTGAGGGAATATATGATGAATATCAGCATCTTCATCAATGTAAGATGCTATATCCATACGATGACCTGTCATAAAATCAAGTGGTGAATCTTGTAAGATAAGTGCCATAACACCTTTGTACGCTGCACTATTCCTAGTCTGCATGGTCAATAAACGAGTTGGTTGTATATTGGAACGATATACAGTCTCTGGCATTTCACCACCTTCCATCCAACGGAATACGCCCATTATATCAGTTGCAAATCTAGCTTCATTGGCACCCCCATATAGTTCACCCATTACGCCACACCAATACCAACGAGACAATAATTCCTGTTTGCTTCCAAGATGCAACATTTTTTTATTTTCGTTGTCGTATGCAAAGATTGCAGCAAGTGGAATAAGTTGTGACGAATATGGAAGATCTCTGGAACGGAAAATCCCCTGATGTACTAAGAAATCAGCTGCATCACAGAAACCTTTAATCAAAGCGTCATGATACTTCAAATAATCTTTCAATTCAAGCCTAAGAATGTCTTTTTTCTTACATGTTACAGCCACACGCTCATCATCACCTGAAACCACTCTTTTATAATATGATACCAAAAGAGTCATTGCTGCCAAAAAATTAGCACCAGTGATTTCTTTCAATAGCTCGCCATTTACTTTTTGAGCAAAAATATGACGAATGGTCTCCCAATCTTTTCTCAATTCATGTCCTTCAGCAGCAAATGTAGCTGTGACGAGTTCGAAAACCGTAAGAGGTACACCACCAGTGTTTACATTCTCAAAAATCTGGCAGACAGCTTCTTTCGGGGTTTCTTTATCAAGCTGAATTATAGGTATGTTATACTCTAAAATTGGGCGAAGAATCTGCTGTGAGAAATCACGGAATAAATTTCTATACTCTCTATCACCTTTGTAATAGTCTTCCATATCATAATGCCAATCTTCCGTATCATTATGAGAAAACGTAATATTCAAGGGAAACATCAGGTTCTCAAATTCTTTCTCTCTTGTGGATAAGTCCAGCGTTACATCACGACCAATATTTGTTGTAAGCTGTTTCTTCTCTGATACAGATATGATTGCTTCCAATCTGTCCGCAGTAGAGTCTAGACATTTACGAATATCTAGATAATAATAGCGTTTGATAATTGTATCTCGATTGGTCTCTAATCGAGTATTAGTTGCTTTCTTACTTTTCAAGACCTGATATAAAGTTGTGAGTCGCTGTTGTCCATCGAGCACAAGCCACTCAGGTGTAACTTCTGATATAGAATCCACACCTTCAAATGTGCGATACTTAAAACGGATATGCTCACCACCATTAGCCAAAAACATCGCTGCACCCATTGGGAAGCCAGATGTGATACTTTCTATTAGTTTACATATCTTCGTGTCATCCCAAACCCAACTACGTTGAAAGTCGGGTAATTGAGCCTTACCTTCTTCAACCATTTTTAGAAGGTCATCAAGTTTCTTATCGTGTGATTCAACAGCCATAACAAATTTATTTTATCAACCAATTAATAATACATTTCAATATACTGATAAGCCTTATCAAAAACTTCTTGATCTTTAATCTGGTAGTTAACCCACAGAATAGAACGTAGTTTCTTTTTTATCTCTCGCTGAGCTGTAATGCTTTTAAAAGCATCTTTAAACTTACGTACAATAGCTACCACATTTTCATCAATATCAGCAACAACCCGTTCTACAATGATAGGTGTATCCTCAGTTCTAATTGATTCAAACAACTCCGTAAGAGCAGCTTTAGCTTGTTCCCTCTTGTCAAGAGGTTGATTTGAGTTTTTTTCTTCCTCAAGCACTTCTTTAGCAAGGGTGAGCAATCCTCGGAGGAAATCAATACTAGTTATAAGATTTTCCTCCATATGACGGCGCAGTTCATCCAACTTCTCAGCAAATGCCTTGTAATTAGGGTCTCCATGATGCTCTCCTAACCTCAAACGAAGCATTTTTTCCACTTCCAATATCTTTTTAGGATTGTCTTTGGCTTGCTCCAACACCATATCAATTACATCTCCATCTACCACAAGATCCTCAAGTGGAGTCCCAATATCAATTGTATCAATGTTACGATGAATGATTTCAATGGTTTTAGCACCCAATAAAGTCCATATGAGTGAACCTCCGGTACTAACAGGACGTACACTTTGATATACCTGAGCCAGCCAAGTATAATCCGCCTGATAAGCAACCAGCATTGCATCCGGGCTTACTGTTTCCCAAGCTTTAGCCAATCGTGAAAAATGTTTTGCAAAATTCGTTTTTGTAGACTCATCAAGTAAACATTGCTGAGCAGCCTGCAAACCTTCCCAACCACCGATTGTCCGGTCTACACCAGGGAAAAAGTCAATACACTCTTGCAAAAATTGAGGTATCAACACTTTTATCTCATCAATATTTTTTACAACTGTTTTTACCGTCTCTTCATCAAAAGCAAGGCTCTTGGCTACATTATCAAATACACCAACAAAATCTACAATCAGACCACATTTCTTATCAACATTGTACTTTCTATTCGTACGGCAAATAGCTTGTAACAACGTATGATCCTTCATTGGTTTATCAAGATACATACATTGCAAAATCGGAGCATCAAAACCTGTTAACAGCTTTGAAGTGACAATCACCATTTTAATCGGTGACAATGGATCACGGAATTGATCAAGAAGTTTTCTTTCTTGTTCTCTATCACGACGGTATGTCTTATACTCATCAGCTTTATCACCAGCCGTATGCATAACGATAGTGGTTGCATCTTCCGTACCCAAAAGAGCATCAATCGTTTTCTTATATTTCACACAGCAGTCTCGATTATATACCACAACTTGGGCTTTCATGCCACTGGGCTCTACATACTCTTTGAAGTGATTTACAATATAACGTGCGACATCGTTAATTCGCTTCTCTGCTGTAAAAAATGCTTCAACAGAAGTTCGTTTTACTAATTCGTTCTTTTCGTCCTCGGATATTTGATCGGTCAGTTCATCAAATTCTTCTTGTAATTGAGTTTCGTTAAGATGCATCTCTACCGGCACTGTTTGGAAATTCAATTCAAGCGTAGCTCCATCTTCAACAGAATTTTGGAAAGTGTATTTTGAAATATATCCACCTTTCTCTAAATCCTCATCAGCACCAAACGATTGAAAAGTATTCTTATCTCGTTTATTGATAGGCGTTCCGGTAAGGCCAAAGAAAAATGCATTAGGTAATGCATTGCGCATTTTTTGTCCTAAATCCTTTTCCTGAGTTCGGTGTGCTTCATCTACCAATAAAATGATATTATCTCTTTCATTCAGTACACTATCAACATCTCCGAACTTGAAAATTGTCGTTATCAGAATCTTGCGCTGATCCTGCTTGAAAAATGCAACTAACTCATCTTTTGTCTTTGCAGATTCTATATTAGGAATATCAGCACGAGTAAAATCGCCCGTTATCTGATCTTCCAAATCAATACGGTCATCAACGATAACAACTGTGGGAGCATGTAATTCGTTCTGCAAACGTAATTTTTGGGCAGCAAATACCATCAACCATGATTTTCCCGAACCTTGGAAATGCCAAATAAGACCTTTCTTCGGACCTTGTTTCTCTCGATATGTATTTAAGACACGCTGAACAATAGCTTCACCTCCTAGATATTGTTGATAACGGCAAACTATTTTTATTTTTTTGCCTGATGATGTTCCTGTAAAAACACTATAGTAACGATATATGTCAAGTAGTCGGTTTGGTTGAACTAACCCCATTACATTACTTTTAACCGACTCTATTGTGCCATGCTGACGACCTTCATCTTTAAACCAAGGCCCCCATTTGTCAACAGGTGCACAGATACCGGCATATTGAAGTTCTTTGCCTTCAGTAGCAAAGGTCAATATATTCGGAACAAACATTTCAGGAATGCTCTTTTCGTAATGCAGCATATCAATGGCTCCGTCAGCCCATGTTATCTGAGGGCGAACAGGAGATTTTGCTTCACCAACACAAATCGGAATTCCATTTATCAGATAAACCAAGTCCAAACGTTTACCTCCACCAACAGAGCTACGTGGAAATTCCCATTGATTGGTTACGACACAATAATCTTCGACCGCATCTTCGCTAAAGAATCTGATAGGTATATATTCACCATCCTTTCCAAAAGGCTCTGTGTTTTCATTAAATAGCAATGTACGAAAACGATCATTGGCAGTCACCAATTCATCATAATTACCTCCACAAGTAATAGCAGCACGGAGTTTATAAATAACTTGCTCCGCTTGTTGACGTGTTATTGGATTTAACCTGACAAGAGCTTCCAATAGCCATGATTCAACAAGGACAGAATCAGAACTACGAGGTATATCCTGTGACTTTACATACTGCCAACCACTTTGGGTTGCAGCTTCTATGAGCATTTGCTCCACTGTATTGTCTTCGTTAAACATATCTATGATTTTCATTGTTATCAATTTAATAATTAAGCGATTTTCCCTAATTCGTCACTTTGTATGTCATTCAAATATACTAAAGCTTTTTGAATGACAGATTTTGATTTATCTGCCTGAGAGGCGATGGCCGATAAAGTCTCTCGAACATCTTTGTCGGGGAAGGGAACCTCGACTTTATCAAGCATCTTTTGCGTGATTTGGTTCATTGTTGAGGACTTTCCCTCACTAACACGTTCTCTGAAATCTTGAGATTGGAAATAGAGGTACAAGTATTTTGCCTCGGCAGAACGTATTATAGTCATGAACGCACCAAAAGTCATTGGTTCATTAATGTCGGGAATCATAGCCACTTTACCTACAAGTGAAGCACTTCCATTACGGCTGCACATCAGGATATCGTCTTCTTTCACGAAGAGGCTTTCTTTGATTGGCGCATTAACCCTGACAATATCTGAAAAGGATATTTTCCCATCTTGTATGTTACCAGACCTAAGCACAATGGTACCATCATCACAAATTTGTTCGGGCTTATAAGTTAAGCCTATGGAATATTCTGCCAATTCTGAAAGTCTTTTTGTTGGCCAGCCTTTCGGGTTGTTTCTTGGATCACCCACCATCTCGATAAATTGCGATTTCACCATTTCATCAGTGGCATCAAGTAGCTTTTTATAGGCCTCCTTCAATCGATAGGCTGCCCATAATTTATCAGCAAGAATTTTTTGTTCCTCTAATGGAGGTAATTCGAACTCATAATCAGCCAAATGCTCCCATTTTACACGAGGTGATAGAGATCCAGCAGAGCCTCTATTAGCATAATCAAAAAATACAGGTGTTTGAATTATGAAAGGCAATAACTCAGGCACCATTTTCCCTTCTATTGCTTCTATTACAGTTATGTCGCCTGAGCATATACCATCAAATTCAGCAATTGCAGCCTTACGTTGATAAGCTCGACGTCTACCAAATAAGACTTGTCCCTTTACAAACCTTTTTGAAAAAGTATTATCTGTATTTATATCATATGCATCAAAACGTATTTCATCAGGGATAAGATGTTCCAAACCAACTATAGGAACATCCTGTTTACTTTTTGTCCATTTAAGTCGACTTTCACGAGCGACATCACCTAATTTTACTACACCCATACTATTTAATCAACTTAATTAACTCATCCATTTCATTTATACATTGACTATGAGAGGAAATCCAAACATTTATAGCATCCTCTTTAGAGACAGTAAGTGCATCCTGTAGTACACTTTGATATGCATACAATGATATATTCAGATTAAACTTCTTTCCTCTAATTTCATCATTACTTACAATTCTTGAGAAGCCATCCAATTCTCTATTTTGCTGGTATGCATTTACAATCCTTTGTATATGCTCTGCCAACAACATACTCTCTGCATTTTTTCTTGTAACTTCATTCACAGCATTTATCATCAAAACTCGATTCTTTTTGCTATTAGCCTTTGAGCAGTTACATATTAATATGCAAGCTTCCATAGGAGAATTATAAAACAAGTTTGCTCCCAAACCTATTATACAATCAAGTATATCCATTTCAACGAGTTTCTTTCGTAATTCTAATTCTTCATCACGAAATAGTACACCATGGGGGAAAAGAATCGCACATCTTCCCTGAGTTTCATTCATTGAAGCTATGATATGCTGAAGAAATGCATAATCAGCTCTTCCCTGAGGAGGTGTTCCCAAGAAATTACGTCCCCACTTATCATTCATGAATTTTTCACGATTCCATTCTTTGATTGAATAAGGAGGATTTGCCAGAACAATGTCGAACTTACGAAGATGGCTGCCATCCAAGAATGCAGGATGCTCCAACGTATCTGCACATGCAATCGAAAAATCTTCAACTCCATTCAAATAAAGATTCATTCGTGCAATAGAAGAAGTCAAGCCATTCACCTCTTGTCCGAACACCTGTACACTCTGCCACTCTGCACCTTTGTTGCGAAGATAGTCTAAACATTTAACCAACATACCCCCGGAACCACAAGTTGGGTCATAAATGCTTTCATTCGGTTGTGGCTGCAGTATCTCAGCCATAAGTTGAACGACTGTTCTATTCGTATAGAACTCCTGAGCAGTATTTCCGGCATCATCGGCAAACTTTCCAACAAGGTATTCGTATGCCTGCCCCATCTCATCGGCAGGACAAGCCTTTAGGCTCAACGTATATTTAGAAAAATCCTCAATCAACGAAGTAATGATATTATCAGGCATCTTCGCCTTATTGGTCCAGCCATCCTTAGGTCCGAAAATACCTTCTAATCCTCCGATTTTTCTACCATCCATTTCCTTAGCAGGATTGGCTTGCTCAATGGCAATAAATGCTTCGACTAATTTATTACCAACATTTTCCGTCACCTCACGAACATCTCTCCAGTGCGCACCATCAGGAATACGGATGGGGAGATCTTCTACTTGCATACCTGCATACTCAACTCCTCCTTCACATACAAAACCTTCAAACTGTTCATCATAAACATCGGAAATGCGTTTGAAAAAAAGCAAAGGGAAAATATACTCTTTATATCCAGCCGCATCAATCTGGCCACGCAAATGAGTGGCAGCTGCCCAAAGAAAACCTTTAAGTTCATCGAGCGTAATAGGGTCGTCCGGATGACGATATTGTTTTACTTTTTCTGCCATATTGATTATGCGTTAATGAGTAATGAAAATTCTTTCTCCAATCGCTTCACATCTTCGTATGCTTGTTTGAACTCAGCCAACACTTCCACATAAGGACGAATTTCCTCCTTGTGGTAAACCACATAGCGATTGGGCGAAAGATTATACTCTTTATCTCTTATCTCCTGCAATGTAACGATTCGAGAATAGTCCTCTTCATCGGAGTAATTTTGATAAAGTGAATATAACCTATCTATATCATTCTCTTCTAAAATATTCTGCGCTCTCTTTTGAGTTAGAATTTTGGAACCATCTATCATCAAAATCCGTCCGGAATGATGAGCCGGTTTCATCCTTCGTATTATCAAGAAACACGGAGATAGTCCAGTTCCATAAAACAATTTATCTCCTAATGTAACAACGGCTTCTATCAAATCACTTTCCACTAATTGCTTCCGTATTTCTGCTTCTTGATTTCCACGAAACAGAATGCCTTGTGGCATTACAACAGCCATACGCCCCTTGCCAGAGGACATAGAACATATCATATGCTGAATCCACGCATAGTCACCACAACTATCACTCGGTGTGCCATAGATATTGCGCTTATATTTATCTGAACTCCATTCCGTTGCTCCCCAATTTTCAAGAGAAAATGGAGGGTTTGCTATAACACAATCGAATTTGGCGATATTACCACCTTGAAGAATTTTTGGGTCTCTCAATGTGTCGCCTTGCATTACATTAAAATCAGATGCACCATGCAGGAATAGATTCATTTTAGCAATGGCCGCATTCACAACATTCTTCTCTTGTCCGAATATACTTCCACAGCAAAGAGAATCATCGTGCATATATCGTATAGCTTCGATAAGCATTCCTCCACTACCACAAGCAGGATCATATACAGTTTCCCCCGGTTGCGGATCAAGAATATGCACTAATAATCTCACAACAGAACGAGGAGTATAAAACTCTCCGGCCTGGGCCTTACTGTCATCAGCAAACTTCTTTAATAGTATCTCGTAGGCATCACCCATTAAATCTGCAGGATAATCCTTATTACCAAGTTTTCGTTTTGATAGATGTTCTATCAGGTCACGAATCTTACTGTCATTGAGAATTGCCTTATTAGTCCATTTCTGAGATGAAAACATAGATAGCACCCCATACAATGTATCTGGGTTTGCTATCTCTATCTGTCTCATAGCACCAACTATGGCTGCTCCAAGATTTTCTGTACGTTCTCGGACTTCTTGCCAATGACAACCATCAGGAATAACAAAACGATGTTGCTCTGGCAGAGATGCATACTCCTTATCACCACCACTTGATATTAAAGCTTCTTCTGTTTCTTCATCATAAACATCAGATATCCGCTTGTAATAAAGCAAAGGCGTGATATAATCCTTAAAATTATCTTGGCTTACAGGACCGCGTATTATATTACAGGCCTCAAACAAAAAATTATATAAGTCCTGTGCACCTGTAAGTTCTTTATTTATTGTTTTTTTTGCCATCTAATAACTCTGTCAAATAGTGGATTTGAGATTCCTTTATTTCATTAACTCAACAACATCTTCCGGCAACACCACATTCTCGGAATCACCTTTCGGAGCGTTCTTAAGGAACAGCACCGGAACGATGGTGTAGTTCTTGGCAAACGGCAGCAGATTAGCTTTGCGGAGAAGTTCTGCTGTTAGCTGTTTACCATTCTCCTGAGTTGTCCATTTACATTCACCGACCAGTAGATACTTTTTATCAAGCGATTCTGCCATTACATCGAATTCGACTTGTTCTGGCTTCTTATCCTCATTGAGCACAGAACCCCACCAACGTTTTGCCTTGCCATAAACTATTCCGTTAACACGATTTCCTGTTACGGCATCCCGACACTGTTTTTCCCACTGCATACTCACATACTCAGAGAAATGAGCAATTAAAGCCTGTTCGATTGGTAAGCGACGATCAAGTTCAATGAACGAACGATTAGGAACAACAAACTGATAGTAGAATGCCATAAATGGATCGGCAATCTTGTAGAGGCTCTTTTTCGCATTCTTTTCATCAATCCCGAACGGAACATCTTTTTCCAAAAAACCGAGATCAACAAGTTTCTTCAATGGACGCGACAGATTAGTTGCTGGTTCATTGCATCGTGCAGCAATTTCAGAAAGACGGTTTGCACCAGTACCGATATAAGACATTATTGTCGAAGTCTTGACTATATCTTTAACATCATCCTGAAACAGTTT
>OMAQ01000901.1_pt1 | contig 14508 bp, 10 predicted proteins | sample 1673461 | NCBI WGS metagenome assembly OMAQ01 (sample SAMEA103958112, study PRJEB25191) | human gut metagenome | biome: human-associated habitat [ENVO:00009003]; feature: intestine environment [ENVO:2100002]; material: feces | place: Germany | collected 2013/2015
GGGCTTCCATATCGAGGAAATCCACGGGCTTTGTTGCGCTTTTTTTTACAGCGCCACATTGTGCTTTTCCAATGAGATTTTGAAACTTTTGCATACTCCAATGAAAATAATGTTGTTGACATCTGATTATGTTAGAATTATCCTGTCAGGTGTGGGACTTTGCTTTTACACTCTTGCAAAAGAACCTCTTTTGCGACTATCCTTCATGAAAAAATCTTGGAAGGATTGCAGTTTTTGTGAAGTGGTGCGAATGTCGACCGCTGCCTCAGTTCAACAATCTGTCATGAATTTCGGCATACTTATGATACAAGGACTGGTAAATAGTTTTGGAACGACTGTAATGGCGGCTTTTACAGTAGCCATTCATAATTGTTAAATTAAGCTGTCAGCTTATATGATTTTCCAACAAATACTTGGCTGATTTAGTTTATCTTATTGTATGTTATAACAAAAAACCATTTTTTTGTTGAAATACAAAAAAACGTATCGTTTAAAGTTGACTTTTTGAATAGAATGTGATAAAATTATTATTGTACGGTTTATTTTTTGGGAAAATAACGAAAATATCAACAATAGGGTGAATAATTCAAATGAAAAAAAATTACACTATCAAGGATCTTCTGGTACTTCTTCTCGGAAAGGTTTGGTATATCGTTGCCGCTTCAATAGTGTGTGCGATACTGGCCCTTTTTGTATCAAAATTTGTTATGAGTAAGCAGTATCAGTCACACGTTTCAATGTATGTTAAAAGTGCTGATAATCAATCAACGGGTCAGGATAAGACTAATGTTGACTTACAGGATATTAACGCTTCAAAGTCATTGGTACAGACCTACATTGTTATACTTACTGATGACCCGGTAATGAACGAGGTAAGCGATAAGCTTCTTGAGATGTATACTCCTGAACAGCTTGCTCCTTATTTTACTGTAACGAGCGGCAGGGTTTCAAATGACGGCCTGAGAAATGCTTATAGCATGACCGCTGTAAATCAGACAGAGGTACTTCAGATAACTGCCACAACAACCAATGCAAAGCTTTCTTCTGATCTTTGTAACATAATGGCTGACGTCGCTCCAAGCTTTCTTATAAGAGTTATCGGTGCAGGCTCAGTTGAAAAGATAGGTGATGCTGAAGTTTACAATACACCTGTTTCTCCTAACACCACTAAAAATGTTGCCCTTGGCTTTGTTGGTGGCTTGATGGTGGCTGTTCTAGTGATACTTGTTATCGACTTCTTTGACAACACTGTAAAGAATTCTGATGAGCTTGGCGACATTTATCAGAAGCCTATCGTTGGTGAGATAATGAATATTGGCGGAAAGACTTCTAAAAAGGATGAAGGTTCTTCTGCTGACAGAAAAAAACAGCTTCTGTTCAATAATAAGGATATACCATTTAATATTGTAGAGAACTACAAAACAATGCGTACAAACCTTATGTTTACACTTTCTACAACACGAAATAAGATAGTTGTCGTTTCTAGCCCTAATCCAAGTGAGGGTAAGTCTGTAACAGTTGCAAACCTTGCAGCTTCAATGGCTGAAACAGAAAATAAGGTACTTCTTATTGACGCTGATATGAGAAGACCTGTTCAGCACAGAAACTTCAAGTTAAAAAACAATGTTGGACTTTCAACAATACTGAGTGGTGAAAGCACATTTGATAAGTGTGTGCATGAAACCAAGAATGGCAATTTTGCTGTTCTTACATCAGGCGTTTTGCCTCCAAACCCGTCAGAGCTTCTTGCTTCTGAGAAAATGCGTGAATTGCTTGAATATGTTCAGCATAAGTATGATTATGTTATTGTCGACGGAACCCCGTTGCTTCCTGTAACTGACGTAATGAGCCTTGCAGACGAGGTCGCAGGCGTTCTTCTTGTGGCAAGATATGGCAGAACTACATATCAGGAGATAGAGGAGTCTATGAAGAAGCTTGAGATAGGCGATTGCAATCTGCTTGGGTTCGTTCTTAATGATATTTCCGCAAAGAACGGTTCTCATTACGGATACAAGTATAGCTACAAGTATAAATATGACTACAGCTATAAATACGGTGGGAAGGATACTTCTGCCGAAAGTTAAATGACATGGAGATGTTAGATTGACTACCGATTATCACAGCCACATACTGCCGAATATTGATGACGGCTCTGACAGCATCAAAACATCACTTAAAATGATAAAAATGATGAAACAGCAGGGCATAGGTATAATTGTGGCAACACCGCATTTTTATATGCACAGGGAAGCTTCTTTAGACAGTTATCTTGTCAAACGGCAAAATGCTTATGAGAAGCTCATGGCATCTGACCCTGCCGTGAAGGATATACATATTGGTGCTGAGGTGGCTATAGAAAAAGGCATCAGCGTATTAGGAGAACTTGAAAAACTGTGTATCAGCGGAACAAGACTTATTCTTCTTGAACCACCATTCACTCAGTATAACAGTTGGATCGTCGAGGAGATAGACGAGATAGCAAATTCTCGAAGGCTTATTCCGATAATCGCCCATGTACATAGATATATGGGCGTTTATTCAAAGTCAGATCTGAAAAGTCTGATGTCTGTGGATGCAGTTTTTCAGATAAATGCAGAAGCTTTTGAGCATTTTTCCACTAGACGTTTTGTTAATAAGCTTATTTCAAGTGGCAGAGATTTTGTCTTTGGAAGCGATGCTCATAATCTTGATGATAGAAAACCTAATTTTGATCTTATAGCTAAAAGATCTGGAAGTGAAAATATAAGACGTTCTGATAAAGTACTCATGTCTGCTATGGCTGACGAAGAAAGAATGTTTGCTTTTTAAGTATAGAAAAAATATTGATGATATTATAAATAGCCTGCACTGTGCCATTGAGGGGTGGCCATGGTGTGATCTTATTCATTGCTTTAATTGAGCGGAGGTATGTTTTATTTATGGAGAAAACAAGTGAAAACACAGTTCAGGTGTGGAAAAACAAAAAGATAAAACATTGGATGCTTATTGCATTCTTTCTGTGTTTCTATGATATTGTTGCCGTAAATCTATCCTACATTTTCGGACTTTTCATCAGATTTGACCTTACTTTTTCTGCAATACCAAAAGAGTATATGCTTGCCTATGTAAAGTTTGCTCCAATATATACAGCTTTCTGTGTTGTGGTGTTTTTTGTGTTCAAGCTTTATAATAGTTTGTGGAGATTTGCTAGCATTGGCGAACTGTCAAGGATATTTTTGGCCTCGATAGTTACTACCATATTCCAGGCTGTGGGTATAACATTACTCTTCATGAGAATGCCTGTGGCTTACTATATAGTAGGAGCGGGAACTCAGTTCGTGCTTATAACAGCAGTGCGTTTTGCCTATAGATATATCACCCTTTTAAGAGCAAAACAGGTAACAAATCAGGTGGCAGTGCATAATGCAATGGTCATTGGTGCAGGTGCTTCGGGTCAGATGATCCTTAAAGAGCTTACGATGTCAGAACGTGCAAATGCAAGACCACTCTGCATAATCGATGATAACCCAAATAAGTGGGGAAGAAATATCGGAGGAGTTCCTATCGTCGGTGGCCGTGATTGCATTATGGAAAGCGTCAAAAAGTATAATATTGATCAGATCCTTTTTGCAATTCCAACTGCATCACCTGAGAACAAAAGGGATATCCTTAATATTTGTAAGGAAACAGGCTGTGAGATGAAACAGCTTCCGGGCGTTTATCAGATAACAAATGGTGAGGTGCTTCTCAGCAAGATGAAGCCTGTTGCGGTCGAGGATCTGCTTGGAAGAGAGCCTATCAGAGTAAACATGGACGAGATATTCCAGCACCTTAAGGGTAAGACCATTTTGGTAACAGGTGGCGGTGGCTCTATCGGAAGTGAGCTTTGCCGACAGATAGCAGGTCATGAGCCTAAACAGCTTATCATATTTGACATTTATGAAAACAATGCTTATGAAATAGAGCAGGAGCTTAAACGTAAATATGGCAGTAAACTCAATCTTGTGACGCTTATCGGCTCTGTTCGTGACAGCAGACGTATCAATGACGTTTTTGAAAAATACAAGCCTGATATCGTTTATCACGCTGCAGCACATAAGCACGTTCCGCTTATGGAAACAAGCCCTAATGAAGCTATCAAAAACAATGTTGTTGGTACATACAAGACAGCCTATGCCGCTTTGAAGCATGGCACAAAGAGGTTTGTGCTTATAAGCACTGATAAGGCTGTAAACCCTACTAATATTATGGGTGCAAGTAAAAGACTCTGCGAAATGGTCATCCAGAGCATGGACGCTATCAGCAAGGCAGGCAGAACTGATCTTCTACCTATGCTCCATGCACACGTTGATGAAATGACAGACGGTATGCTTGAGAACGATCCGATGGACGAGATAGCTGTTGATAATATAGAGAGCAGTGAAGCGATTAAGATCGAAAGCGTTGGCAATAAGGACAGAAATGGCACACAGTTTGTTGCAGTTCGTTTTGGAAACGTTCTTGGAAGCAACGGCTCTGTAATCCCACTGTTCAAAAAGCAGATAGAAGCAGGCGGTCCTGTTACTGTTACTCACCCTGATATCATAAGATATTTCATGACTATACCTGAGGCTGTGAGCCTTGTTCTTCAGGCAGGCACATACGCATGGGGCGGCGAGATATTTGTCCTTGATATGGGTGCGCCTGTGAAGATAGACACACTTGCGAGAAATCTTATCAGACTTTCAGGATATAAGCCTGATGTAGATATCAAGATAGTTTACTCAGGTCTGCGTCCTGGCGAGAAGCTTTTTGAGGAGAAGCTTATGGCAGAGGAGGGCATGATGAAAACGGACAATGAGCTTATCCATATCGGAAAGCCTATACCGTTTGACACAGAAACGTTCCTTGGTCAGCTTGGAGAGCTTGCTCGTGCAAGCTATAACAATGACGAAAATATCGTTGAAATGGTCGAAAAGATCGTTCCAACATTCAGTCCTGTAGGTGATAAACCAACAGGTAATGAAAAATATGGCAGAAACGCTGTTGCAGTTTCTACGACAAAATAATAATAGATCCATATTTCAGCACTGCGGGGTTTTCTGCGGTGCTGTTTTTATGCCTAAAATTTCACACTTTTTCTTGATGCTACTTGAAAAAAGACAGTTTATGTGGTATAATGAATGATGAATGTAAATTTGCGTAAAGGACTATTTCTATATGAAAAAATGGAGAATAAACAGACCTGACCCTGTGAAAACTGCAGAGTTTATGAACAAGTGTGACTTGAAAAGCCTTACCCTAGACGTCATGACTTCAAGGGGTTTCACTGACTTTGACAGCCTTGCTGATTTTTTTAAAGGCGAAGAACTTAGTGATCCTTTTCTTATAAAAGATATGGCTATAGCCGCCGAGGTGATAAACAAGGCGGTTGATCAGTATGACCTTATTTGTATTTACGGTGACTATGACTGCGATGGAGTTACGTCCACCACTATACTTTACAACTATCTTGAAAGCATGGGCGCAAACATTATGTACTATATTCCTGAGCGTGAGGCTGGATATGGCATGAACACGGAAGCTATTGAAATGCTTGCAGAAAAGGGTGTTAAGCTTATCGTCACTGTGGATAACGGTATTTCCGCGGTTGAGGAAGCTGAACGTATTGCAGAGCTTGATATGGAACTTGTTATCACAGATCACCACCAACCGCCTGAGAAGCTTCCGAGGGCAAGGGCTATTGTTAATCCGCATCGTGCAGATTGTCCTTCGTCATACAAAGACCTTGCAGGAGTTGGTGTAGCTTTCAAGCTTTGTGCTGCACTTGACGGTGGCAGTTACGACACTGTTATGGAACAGTATGCCGACATTTGTGCTATCGGTACAGTTGCGGACGTTGTGCCACTCACAGGGGAAAACAGAACTATTGTTAAGCGTGGTCTTGAATATCTTGCAAACACCGAAATATTGGGACTAAACTATCTTATAGATAAAGCAAAGCTTGATAGAAATGCTCTTGACTCAACAGGCATTGCTTTTAGGATTGCCCCTGTTATAAACGCTTCGGGCAGATTTGGCTCACCACTTACAGCGGTAAAAACACTTCTCAGCGAAGACCCGGAGGACGCTGAGAATTATGTTGACACTCTTTTAAATCTTAACGCCCAGCGCAAGCAGACGGAAACAGAGATAATGACAGAAATAGTAAATCATATAAACGCTCACCCTGAAACTCTTGACCATAGAGTGCTTGTGCTTTCAGGCAAGGGCTGGCACCACGGAGTTATTGGCATTGTTTCTTCACGCATTTTGGAATTTTACGGAAAGCCGAATGTTATAATCTCAATTGATAATGATGGAAACGCACGAGGCTCTGCGAGAAGCGTAAAGGGCTTCAATATATTCAAGTGTTTTCAGCATTGCGGAGAGCTGCTTGATAAATTTGGTGGACATGAGTGTGCAGGAGGTCTGTCGCTGAAGGCTGAGAACATCGAAAAATTCACTCAAATGGTGTATGAATACAGCGATCCTATGGAGAAATTCCCTAGCGTTGAGCTTATAGCGGATAAGCTTCTTATGCCGCAGGATATCAACCTTGATAATGTAAAGGGTCTTGCCGCAATGGAGCCTTTTGGTGCAGAGAATCCAGCTCCCGTTTTTGCAATGCTTGGAGTAAGAGTAGATAAGATAATACCGCTGTCACAGGGCAAGCATACAAAGATCGAGTTTTCATACGGAAGTTATAGAGGACAGGCTCTTATTTTCTCCCTTGCACCTGAAAAAGCTTGTTTCGCAGTTGGCGATAAGCTTGATATGCTCGTGGAGCTTGGAATAAATGTGTTCAATAACCGTGAGTCCATATCCATAAGAGTTATCGACCATAGATTGAGTGGAGTAAAGCAGGAAAGATATTTTGCGGCAAAGGATTGTTATGAAAAGCTCATGCGCGGGGAACAGCTTCCTGCAAGTTTTATAAGAAAAATAATCCCGACAAGGCAGGAGCTTATCGGCGTATATAAATACATAAGTGCAGTTAAGAATATTACGTTGGATAATCTTTTTATGAAAATATCAGGCGACAGCATGAATTATTGCAAACTGCATATTTGCGTTGATATTTTCCGTGATAAGGGTCTTATCGAGTTCAGACCCGCAACTATGAAAATAAGCTACGTTGTGCCGAAACAAAAGGTAAATCTTGAAGACTCTGAAACTCTTGTTAAGCTGAATGAAATGCTTGGAAAGGCAGGTAACTAAAATGTCAGATAAAGAGAATATTTTGCTTGATCCTGCTGAAATGGATAAGATAGAAAATATGCCTGAGATAAAAACTGTCAGTGAAGAAGATCTTCCTGCCGAATCCGAGGTTAAAGAGCAGTTTGAAGAAAAGCCTGCTCCTACGGCTTCGCCTGACTATACCGACGCTGTGCCTGAAGCTTCAAAGCCTGAGCATATAGGTGAGAGGTCGGTGTGTTCCATTGATGCACTTATTCAGAAAATACTTGATGGCGAGAGGCAGTACGATCTGTCAAAAATCGTTTCCGCCTATGAACTTGCTGAAAAGTATCATCACAATCAGAAAAGAGAGTCTGGCGAGCCGTATATAACCCACCCGCTGTCCGTTGCATATATTCTTTTGGAGCTTGGCATGGATACTGATACTATTTGTGCAGCACTTCTTCATGACGTTGTGGAGGACACTCCATGCACTCTTGAAGAATTACAGAAGAATTTTGGTTCAGACGTTGCAATGCTTGTAAATGGCGTTACAAAGCTGAAAAAGGTAGAAACTTTCACCAAAGATGAGCAGAAAGCCGAGAATATCAGAAAAATACTCCTTGCAATGAGCGAGGATATTCGTGTTATTATCATAAAGCTTGCAGATAGACTTCACAATATGCGTACTCTTAATTATTGCAAAGATTCAAAACGCAGAACTATCGCCCATGAAACAATGAACATCTATGCACCGATAGCTCACCGCCTTGGAATACGCTCAATTAAAGATGAATTTGAAGATCTTGCTTTTTACTATCTTGATCCTTATGCTTATGCCGAGATAGACGAGCAAATGCAGCTCAGAAAGGGCAGCCGTGAACAGCTTGTTGAAAACATCAAGCACAAGATACATGACAGGCTTGAAAAGGATTTTGACCCTGTTCCCCTTATCGAGGGTCGAGTTAAAAGCAATTATGGTATTTATAAAAAGGTATATCGTGACGGCAAGGAGATAGACCAGATATATGATCGCTATGCCGTAAGAATTATCGTCAATACAGTTACCGAGTGCTATAACGTACTTGGCATAATCCACGATATGTTCAGACCTATCCCAAACAGATTTAAGGATTATATTTCCACGCCTAAGGCTAATATGTATCAATCTCTTCACACAACTGTTATCGGCAGAGAGGGAATACCTTTCGAGGTTCAGATAAGAACATGGGAAATGCACAGAACGGCTGAATATGGTATCGCCGCCCACTGGAAATATAAAGAGGGCGTAAGGGGTAGCTCAAAGGACGATCAGCGCCTTGCATGGATAAGACAGATAATCGAGTCACAACAGGAGTCAAACGACGTTGAGGAAATAGTAAGGGCTATCAAAAATGACCTTGCCCCTGAGGACGTTTTTGCTTTCACTCCAAAGGGAGATATGATAACACTGCCTGTCGGATCAACTGTTATCGACTTTGCTTACGCTATCCACACACAGGTGGGTCATAAGATGTGCGGCGCAAAGGTAGACAAGAAAATGGTGTCTTATGATTATCAGATAAAAACAGGCGAGATAATCGAGATACTTACTACCAACGTTGAAGGTCATGGTCCAAGCCGTTCATGGCTTAATATCTGCAAGACCAATGAAGCCAAATCCAAGATACGTTCATGGTTCAAAAAGGAAAGACGAGAGGAAAATATCTTTGAGGGAAGAAATGCTCTTGAAAGAGAGTTCCGCAGAAATAATATAAGAGTGCCTGAGGAAGAACTTGAGGACTTTCTCAAAATGGATATGCACAGACACAGTTGTGATACTCTTGATGATTTCTTTGCAGCCATAGGTTACGGTGGTGTTCAGCTTTCAAAGGTGATGCAAAGGCTGAAATCTGAGTATAATAAGAAATATGGTGAAAAGGCTCAGCCTGATACTTCTGACCTTGAAAATAAGATAAAGACTTCCAAAAATTCCACTGGTGTTATCGTTGACGGCATCGACAACTGCGCTATCAAGTTTGCACAGTGCTGTAATCCGCTTCCAGGTGACGAAATAGTCGGCTTTATCACGAGAGGTCACGGCATATCCGTGCATAAAAAGGATTGCGTGAACTATCTTTCGCAGAAAGATGATCCTGAAAATGCCGCTCGTTGGATAAATGTTAAGTGGGAAAGTTCTGAAAAGCATACGGGCTATTTCAAGTGTACTTTGGATATCGTTGCGGTTGACAGAATAGGTCTGCTGGCAGACGTTTCGTCAGCGCTTGCAATGATCAATATTTTTATCTATGAGTCAACCTCAAGGGAACTGAAAAACGGCAATGCAATGCTTTCCGTAACTGTCAGTATTGCGGGAATGGAACAGCTCAACAATGTTATAAACAAGCTTCAGAAAATAAAGAACGTTATTTCTGTTGAAAGAAGCGGTAAATAAGAAAGGACAGATAATGAAAATATATAGGCTCAAACCATTGAGTGTTTGTGAAACGAACAGCTATATTGTTGCAAGCGAAGAAAATAACTGCGTTCTTATCGATGCACCTGCCGACCCCGATTATATTCTCGGTGAGATAGAGAGTCACGGTCTTACGCTTAAAAAGATCTTTCTTACCCACGGTCATTTTGACCATATCGGTGCTGTGGCTGACCTTGTAGACAGGACAGGCTGCGAGGTGTATATCCACATTATGGATAAGCCTAAGCTTACAGATGACGCAGGAATGCTTGCTAATCTTTTCAGAATAAGAGGACACAGAAATTACACAGGCAAGGTCAATGTGTTTACAGAGGACGATATACTAAAGCTTGACGAGCTTGAATTTGACGTGTTGGAAACGCCGGGACATACAAGCGGTTCTGTCTGTTTCATATGCGGCATGAATATGTTTTCGGGAGATACCCTATTTTCAAGAAGTGTTGGCAGGACTGATATGCCTGATGGAAGCAGCACAGCGCTTATGAAGTCGCTTATGAAAATAGCTGACCTTGGTGGAAATCTAACTGTTTATCCTGGTCACATGAATGTCACGACACTTGACGCTGAGAGAAAGTATAACCCATATCTCAGGCAGGCTGCGGAGGCTTTGAAATGACTCTGATATTCAGCGGCAACGATTATAAATATGAGCTTGAGGGAGTAATGAAGCTTTTTATCCCTGCAACGCTCTTTACCCACGTTTTTTCTGACAGCATAGATACAGAGGACGATTATGTGTTCGCTCAGAAAAAGGATAACGCTGACAATGTTTGTTTGAGCGTTAAGGTGAGATATGACGGCAAGACTTGCGAAAAAGAGGAGTTTGTGCATTTTGAAAGCGACATGGAACTTTCACTTTCAAGACTTCTTTTTAAGGCAATGAGCGAGATAACAGGCATTGTGCCGAAATGGGGCGTTATAACGGGAATAAGACCTGTGAAGCGTGTGAATGATATGCTCAGTGAGGGCATGAACAAGGCGGAGATATTTAAAGCCATGGAGAGTAGATATCTTTGCAGCGAAGAAAAGTGCGATATTGCATACAAAACTGCTATAACCCAGAAGCCTGTCCTCGATGAGCTTGAAAAGGACAGCTTTAGTCTTTATGTGTCAGTGCCGTTTTGTCCCACAAGATGCTCCTACTGTTCTTTCGTTTCGCAATCTATCGAGGGCTGTATGAAGCTTATCCCTGAGTATGTGAACAAGCTGTGTGAGGAGATAGTTTATACTGCGAAGATAACGAAAAAGCTTGGTTTAAAGCTTGACACCGTATATTTTGGCGGCGGCACTCCTACCACGCTCACTGCTGCTCAGCTTGACAGAGTTATGAAGGTCATTGCAAACAGCTTTGATATGTCAACTGTCCGTGAATACACTGTTGAAGCGGGAAGACCTGACACCATAACTGAAGAAAAGCTGAAGGTGCTTAAAGCAAACGGCTGTGGCAGAGTATCTATAAATCCACAGACTTTGAATGACAGCGTTCTTGAGGCTATTGGCAGAAAACACACAACTGCACAGTTTTTTGACAGCTTTGACCTTGCAAGAAAAGTTGGTTTTGACTCTATAAATACTGATATAATCGCAGGTCTGCCAACAGACACAGTGGAGAGCTTTGAGAATACCATTGATAAGCTTATCGAGCTTGCTCCTGAGAATATCACTGTACACACACTTTCCATAAAGCGTGCGGCTAGGCTAAATCACAGCGGTGACAGGGAAGTGCTGAAAAATCCAGCCGATAAAATGGTAGAGTATGCCACAAAAAGACTTCTTGAAAGCGGCTATCTGCCTTATTATCTCTACAGACAGAAGAATATGCTTGAAAATCTTGAAAATATAGGCTGGACAAAGCAGGGTCACGAGAGTTTGTATAATATCTATATAATGGAAGAGGTTCAGACCATACTTGCAATGGGTGCAGGTGGCTCGACAAAGCTTGTTGACAAAGAGGGCGGACGTTTGGAGCGTGTGTTCAATTACAAATTTCCGCTGGAATACAATAAGCATTTTGAGCTTATGCTTAAGCGAAAAAATGAGATAGAGGAATTTTATGCTAAAGAAAAATGAGATTATCAGGCTTGAAATAAGCGGTATGACAAATGAGGGCAACGGAGTAGGAAAGCACGAGGGCATTGCTGTTTTCGTGCCTTTTACTGTTATTGGCGACGTTATCGAATGCAGGATAGTCAAGGTCTGCAAAACGTATTGCTATGGCATTATCGAAAATATTGTAAGTGGTTCGGTTGAAAGAACGAAGAACGATTGCCCTGTTTATTCAAGGTGTGGCGGTTGTTGTTTTCGTCACATGAGCTATGAGGAAGAATGCCGTGTAAAAGAGCAGTTCATAAAGGATTCATTTGAGCGTATTGGTAAGCTTTATCCTGAATATGACAGCTTTGAGGGTTGTAAACAGCTTGTTGGCTATCGCAACAAGGCGCAGTACCCTGTAGCAGAGCAGGACGGTAGGGCAGTTTGCGGATTCTATTCAAGACGTTCTCACCGTGTATGCGATCACACCGATTGTGCATTACAGCCTGCTATATTCAAGGCAATAGCCGATGAAATAATGGCATATGTGAACAAGCGTAAGATAAAGGCATACAACGAGGAAACGGGAAGCGGTCTGCTCAGGCATATTTATCTCAGGCGTGGCGAACACTCAGGTGAGATAATGGTCTGTCTTGTTATTACCGACCTTAAAAAGCGTGGCGTATTTGATGTGCTTGTGGGTGAGCTTTGCAAAAAATATGCTGATATAAAGAGTATAGTTTTCAACGAGAATAGCCGAAAGACCAACTGTATACTCGGACAGAAGCTTGTTACTGCGTATGGAAGCGACACGATACACGATACCATGTGTGGAAATGATATAGAGATATCACCGCTGTCATTTTATCAGGTAAATACAATTCAGGCGGAGCGGCTTTATGAAATTGCCGCAGATTATGCTCAGCTGACAGGGAAGGAAACTCTTCTTGATCTTTACTGCGGTGCAGGAACGATTGGTTTGTCAATGAGCCAAAAGGTGAAAAAGCTCATAGGTGTTGAGATAATAGAGTCTGCAATAGACAATGCAAAACGAAATGCCGCAGCAAACAATGTCACAAATGCGGAATTTATATGTGGTGACGCAGGAAAGATAGCAGAGATACTTTACAGCCGTGGCGAACGACCAGATGTGATAATAGCTGACCCTGCAAGAAAGGGCTGCACTAGGGACGCACTGGAGTACATGGCAAAAATGTCCCCTGACAGGATAGTTATGATATCCTGCAATCACGCTACTGCTGCTAGGGACTGTGCTGTGCTAGAAGATTTGGGGTATAAGACGGTCAAGGTCAAGGGCGTGGATCTGTTTGGGAGGACGGGGCATGTGGAGACGGTTTGTTTGCTGTCAAGAAAATAAAATCAAGTGCTGAAAAGTGGCGTATTTCCGGGCTTTTTGTAAGGTTGGTATCATCGTAAGAAGCCTTGCGGAAAGCTCGGTTTTCTTGTATGGAAACATATCTACTTTTCGGTCTGATTGGAGAGAAGTTGAGTAGACGGAGAACAGCGGTAGGGTTTAGGCTGTGGATTAGATGTCAGAGGTTGTGGCACTAGGATTGTTGTTAGAGCCGACCGCAGTTTAAGCCACTCGACACTAAGGGACAGACTTGGCAGTGGAATAGATGTTACGGAGGAATAAAAAAATGACAGAAATAAAATTTTTATTGAAGTTTGGAAAGAGAGAACATTTGGAGAGCCTTGTAAAAGGCAATATTTATTGTTCTAACGCCATCACTTTCTGGGGGATTGAAGATAAATTGAAAATAAAAGGGCAAGGTGATATTCTTGAAGCCGGAACAAGAATGTTTGCTCAAAAAATGATAATGCATAATCCAGATACAAAAGAAATAATTGCAGAATATGGGAATTCAAACGGTTTAATGAGAGTAGAACTAGCAGAAAAAATGCCAGTATTTTGTATGTTTGCTGTTTATGAAAAGGATTGTAAAATCGATGATGATGGGACTGTAAGCATAAATCTATCAGATGATAAAAAACAGATGATTAGAGATCACTTTCCAAATGCTGATGCAGTAGCGATAATACCAAATCCAGAAGTTTTTATCGAGGATATTAGAAACAGTATCGGTACAGAAATAAAAGCTGAAAATGTTCATTATTTTCACATTGATAAAGGATTCGATACTAAAGATGGACAAACAGCAATGGATATGGAATATATGAAGTATCTAATGCAGGACGTTCCACCTGTCAAAGATGATAAGGGCACAAGATATACTTTTTATGCAGATTATGCTTTTAGAGTGTTATTCTGTAAGGATGTATTCTTTGAGAAAGAGCAGGAATACCGAATTATTCTGCCAAATGAAGTAATTGAAGATGGGAAAAGTTACCCTGTAAGACTTTCTGAGAAATATGAGATATGTGATTTAAACTTTTTCTTTGAAAAAACGGAGGAATAGCAGATGATTTCAGAAGAATTAAAAGGAATAGTAGATAAGTTTAAAGAACAAGGAAAGATGGATTTTCTTGAAGAAACCACAGAAGAAAAGATATCAGATTTTGAGAAAGAGCGTAGTGTAAAGCTTCCGACAAAATTCAAGGAATGGTTCCAGAAATACTGTATTGACCATTCCTCAGTCAGAAGCTATCGTATGGGCTGAGAACTATCGCTGTTCTGTTAATGATATTAACAAGCATTCTACAGCAGCATAGGCTGTAGATATGATGTGTAATAAAACAGTGAGCTTGCAGGTCTGCCAGTTGAGGAGCGAGAGGCAAAGAAGCGCAAGAAACTGATTGCAAAATAAATATTCAGTATCTATAATATAGATATACAATATTTA
>OMAQ01000903.1_pt1 | contig 14499 bp, 9 predicted proteins | sample 1673461 | NCBI WGS metagenome assembly OMAQ01 (sample SAMEA103958112, study PRJEB25191) | human gut metagenome | biome: human-associated habitat [ENVO:00009003]; feature: intestine environment [ENVO:2100002]; material: feces | place: Germany | collected 2013/2015
ACATACCGTCCTTTACTTCTGAACGATATGCGCCGCCGTATTTTTCGGCGATACTCTTTACGGATTCAACGCCTACACCGTAACCGATATGTTTTGATGAGAACAGCACACCGCTCAGGTCTTTTTTAAGCGTACCCGAAAAGGTATTGTCTATGCCGAGGCAAAGAGTATATTCGTCCGTCATTGCCCTTATTACTATCTTCCTGTTATCTCCCGTTTCCTCCCTGCAAGCGTCTGTCGCATTTTCGATAAGGTTACCGAACAGCACCGACAGATCGGTTTCATCAATAGCTATCTTTTCCGGAACGATCGCTTTTACATCATAATCTATATCGGCGTCCTTTGCCGCCTGTGCAAAATACAGCATTACGGCGTTCACTGCCTTGTTTTCACAGAAGCTGATAAGCGTATCGTCGGGCAGGCTCTGCTGATAGCTGTTAAGATATTTTTCAAGCTCCCCGTATTGCTTGTTTCTGACGTATTCCTGCATAAGCGAGATGTGATGACGCACATCATGCTTTGCTCGTCTTGCGTCCGCTATCTTTTCCTGCAGATTTTCGTACTGCAGGTTCTGCATCGCAAGGCGGTGGTTGTTATCGCTGAGCCTTATGTTCTTCTCCTGCTCGTTTATCAGCATTGCTATAACATAATACACTATGCCGGCTCCGACGTTTATAAACAGCAGGAACACAGTGTTGCCTGCGTCAAGTGCAGTTTCAAGGCTGGACTTGCCGTTGTTGTTATAGAGCATATAGTACCATATCAGATAGAAGGTCGCAGGTATCAGCCACAGATACCGCCACTCGATACCGGTAGGCTCTTTTTCAACTGCGGGAGTATACACCTTTTTTGTGTAGATGAAAAGCGGTATCCATACCACCGCCAGCACAACCAGCATTATAAGCGAGAACGACCAGCGGTACGACTGTAACGCAAGCTCGGGAAAAATCTTTCCTTCTATGCACTTTGATGCCGCCACTACAAAATTTGCCGTGTTTGAGATCATAAGCAAGGTGAACAGCGCCTTGCCGAAATTTACTTTAACCGCAATAAAATAGAAAACCACATACACCGCAGTGCTTACCACACTCGCAAGCGCCGCCTTTCCTCCCGAAAAGAACGCCGCCCACAGCCCAAGCCCCATCTGGATAAACGATATAACAACAATAATGCAGACCGTGATTTTCGCAGAAAAGCGAAGCCTTGAACGGAAAGGATAAAGTGCAAGCGCCATAAACGGCAGGAAATTCAACAGCGAATAAACGCACATTTCCGCTATTCTGTATAACGGCGGCATCATAACTCACCGCCCTTTCCGGGCTTTATCCGCGGATAAAATATTATGACTGTAATCTCCGGTGCTTTGTAAGTAGTATTTATCATAGCCGACCTCCTACAATATAACCAATATCTATAATAGCACACAACGGACTATTTTACAATATAAAAATCAGAGTGATTACATCTGTATATTACGGTTTATGCCGAAAAAAAGCCCCGACGCAACCTGCACCGGGGTAAAGTTATCGCTGAGTATTTACCGTCTGCGTTATTCTGTGTTTGTTTTCATTGCTCACTCTTCTGCTGTCGCGTATCTTCTGTGCCGCCATCAGCTTCACTGTTATGCTTAACGGGCTGTGTTCAAGATAGGTCGTGATAAGCTCCGGGTATTTTACGCAATATACCGATATTCCCCACGCCACCGCCATATCACGGTAATACTCGCCGCAAGGCAGTGTATCATAGATATCAAGCGCCTTCTTTACGGTCGGTTCATCGGAAAATCTTGAAAACATAAGAACTATACCCACACGGGAAACGAACTCCTCTTTTTGCTTCATCAGGCTTTCCGAAAGCAGGCGCAAGGCATCCTCTTCGCTCTTTTTAACCTTTATGCACGAGCAGAAGCAGTCACATTCCGCCCAATTGTCGATCATCCCGGCATAGCGTATAATATACGGTTCTTTTTCAGACAGCGGAGCGTCTGCAAAGCCAAGTGCCGCACCCTTGATCATTATCTCTTCAAAACTGTCATACGGCATTTCAAATATCTCTTTGTAATCTGCCCGGTGCTTTTTTGCGATTGCTTTCAAGTCGGGCATACGCACGCCGATAACCCTGAATCTGCTTGTGTGTACTATTTTCTCATTGAATATGCGGAACTTTTCCTCTGACAGCTTTTCAAGCTCCGAAAGCAGTTCTTTACGATCGATCATTTATACTTCTCCTCTGTTTCAAGCAGAAAATTCTTAATATCTATCCCCTCTTCGCCCATATAAAAACCAATGCCGCCGCTTGCGGGAACTATCCTGTGACACGGGATAAGAATCGGGAGCGGATTTCTTTTAAGCGCCGAGCCGCACGCACGGATTGCCTTGCTCCCTGCCATTTCAGCCGCCTGCATATATGTTACACGCTCGCCGTATGGTATCTTCTGCACAGCGGTGAGTATGCTCCTGAAAAACGGCGTACCGGTATTGCTTATATCAAACGGCAATGAAAATTCTTTCAGCCGTCCGTCAAAGTATGCTGTAAACTGCTCTCTCGCCTTTTCGCATATCGGGTCGGGGCAGTCGGGTATATTCATATCGAAAACTATGTTCGTTATATTCCTGCCGTCCGTTATCACCGTTACAGTGCGATTTATAGGCATATCAAAGGTTATGTTGCTCATTTTCCGCGGTTTGCCTTTCCGCTGATCTCATTTACCGTAAGTCGGTAAACCCTTGTCCTTGCGGCGCAGGAACTGTCAGCCTTGTAGATCTTCTCACCGTACTGCTCAAGTATCAGCGAAAGTGCAGAAAGCTTTTCGTTGATGTCGGTTATTTCCGTCATTACTCCGTTTCCGACAACGCTCTCATACAGACTTGTTATACTGCCCTGCACATAGTCATGGCAGTTATCAAGCTCAAACGCCACCTTGTTATTTCTTTCGATAAGCGCATTTTTCCTGCCCTCGGTTGCGGTATGGATATAAAAATACAATCTGCCGTTCTTTTCCTCATATCCGAAATTGAACGGCAGAACATAAGGATATTCTTCATCAAAAAAAGCAATGCGTATCACCTTTGCGCTACCTGCGATATCAAGTATCTCTTTTTTGTCGGTAATCTCACGGTCTTTTCTTCTCATAGCCGTCTGCTCCTTTTATCGTAAATCTTCTGTATTGATTATACGACAACCGAAGGAACGTGTCAACCGTCAGATAATAACCGGCTGGAGTTGTATATTGTCAAGCGCCGCACAGACAGCGTCGGGAATAAGCGTAAAATCCGCTACCAGAGAACACGGCTTGCGGATGGGATCGTCCTGTCCGAGCGGAACGAAGTAATAGTTCTTGCAATTCATCAGAAAACCGATATTTTTAAACGAGCCTGCAAGCGCGTCATTGGTGGCACAGGCGATAAGCACCGGTCCGGCTCCACGCAGATGGCTTTTGACCGCCATTGTAACAGGAGTATCGGTAATGCTTCTTGCAAGCTTTGCCATTGTGTTTCCGGTACAAGGCGCTACCACCATTATATCCGTCAGCTTTTTAGGTCCTATCGGTTCAGCATCGGAAACAGACATCAACACTCTTTTACCGCAGATACTCTCCGCACGTTTTATATGCTCCTGTGCCGTACCGAAACGTGTGTCGGTTGTTCCTGCATTGAACGACATTATCGGGAGTATATCACAGCCGGCGTCATGCAGAGCTTCCATAGCCGCAAACGCCTTTGAAAACGTACAGAAAGAACCCGTCATACAAAATCCTACTCTGACACCGCTTAATTCACTGCTCAAGGTCACCGCCCCTTTCTTTATAAGTATCAAGTATCTCCTCTACTGCATCGGCTATTATCTCGCCTGCGGTTTTCGGCGCGGTTTTTGCCGGCAGACCGCCTGCTTTTATAACCGTTACGCTGTGTCGTTTAAGTGCCTCGCTGTCAATGCCGGACACCGAGGCAAGCTCTACATATACCGCTTCATCGTCAAACACCGCAAGCTCATCTTCGCCTATTACCGCACACGGTACCGTATTGTATATCAGCGTTACTTCGGGCAAAATATTACCGAGCACATCAAAGCCGACTGCCCGGCAACCGAGCATTCTCGCCTTTGCCCTTTTCTCACGGCTTCTTGCCGCAACTATGACCTCGCACCCCATAGCCGTAAGATAAACAGCAAGCTGTGACGCTATCCTGCCAAATCCCAGTATAAGCACTTTCTGACCGAGCATCTGTTCAGGCGTTGCGTTTATACCGACTGCAAGCGCTCCCTCCGCAGACGGTACAGCATTTCTGAGCATCACGGCTTCATCACAGTAATGATCCTCGCAGAAAAATCCGTTTTCTGCACAGAATTTTCTGATTGCGGGACTTATCATTCCGCCGATAACTATACCTCCGCACTTCACAAGCTTTTTCAGCACAGTGAAAGAAACAGGATCCCGACACAGCGGAGCAGATATGTTTATTCCGTCACGGCTTGCCGGAAGACCAAGCACCGCCGCATCGCACGGTTCATCCGGAAGCATATCAAGCTCGCTCACGCCGTAGGTATATACCTCGTACTTCTGTTTCAGCCTTTCGGCGGTATAATGCAGACGGATATCTCCGCCGAGTACAAGAAGTTTCATTTACAATACACCTCTTATTGTCTTTATGGGTTTAGGTTTCAGGTTTCAGCTTGCGACGCACGTCACAACTCTGCAAAATGCGTGTAAATAACAATGACGTACGGTTACATTTTCGCTATCATATTGTATGTTTTTACACTGTTTTTTGTGAAGAAAACCGAAAAGGCTTATAAAGCCCTTGTTTTTTCCAAATGTATATGTTATTATATGCAGTAGAGGAAAATCCCCCACACAATTGTTGCCACCGGGCAGCAAATACAGAAAGGATCTAAGTGAAATGGCTACTAAGAAGACAAATACGACAGGAACTAAGACACCCGTAGCTGAAGCTGTAAAGACTGAAGCTGTAAAGGCTGCCGCTGAGGTTAAAGCTGACGCCGCTAAGGCAGTAAAGGCTGTAGAAAAGGTTGCAGAAAAGGCAGTTGAAAAGGTTGCTGAAAAGGCACCCGCAGCTAAGAAGCCCGCTGCTAAGAAGGCAGCTCCCGCTGCTAAGAAGCCCGCTACCCCCGCTAAGAAGGCAGCTCCTGCCAAGAAGGAAGTTAAGAAGGCCGCTCCCGAACAGCCCGACAAGTTTGCTCTTGCAGATATGGTAAGAGCTAAGTTTGCCAAGAAGGACGTTACAAAGGTAAATGAAAAGATCGCTATCGAAATCAAGGCTTACGGCGACAAGGAATACTACATCTACATTCTTATCGATGACGGTAAGGTAACAGTAGAGCCCTGGGGCTACATCGACAACGACGTACATATCGATATGCCCATTGACGACGTTGTTGCAGTTGTAAACGGCAAGTACGATTTCATTGCAAAGGCTATAAGCGGTGACTTCTACGCTATCGGCAGCGTAACAAAGCTGCTCAAGGCTTACGAAGCACTTATCAAGTAATGTTTATTCAAAACAGAATATAAGCGTTAGCGCTTAAAAATGCAGGCGTAATAATTTTTGTTACGCCTGCAGATTATATAGTGGATATGAAGAAAACGGTAGGGAATACATCAGAACAAGGACAGGTACCAATAATGGAAAAAGTTAAAAAGGCAGTAATACTCGCCGCAGGCTTCGGAACACGAGTTCTCCCCGCAAGTAAGGCTATCCCCAAGGAAATGCTCAATATAGTGGATAAGCCCGCTATACAGTATATCGTTGAGGAAGTTATAAACTCAGGCATCACGGAAATACTGATAGTTCTTTCCCGCGGCAAGCAGGATGTCGAGGATCACTTCGACCGCAAGCCCGACCTTGAGGCACAGCTCCTCGCAGGCGGCAAGAACGAATTCTACAAGGTTGTATGCGATATTGCCGAAATGGGCAAGAACATAACCTATGTACGTCAGCAGACGCAGAACGGCACAGGCGGCGCTGTTATGTATGCAAGGCAGTTTGTCGGAAACGATCCCTTTGTAGTTATCTACGGCGATGATGTTATAATCGGTGACGATCCCTGCACGGCACAGTGCTGTAGAGCGTACGAGAAGTACGGCAAGGCTGTCGTAAGTATGAAGGAAGTTCCGTTTGAGCTTGTGCTGAAATATTGCACGCTCGATGTAAAACCTCTCGAAAACAATCTTTACAGCATCTCGGATATGATTGAAAAGCCAAAGCCCGAAGAGGTTATTTCAAACTTTGCGATACTCGGCAGATGCGTTCTCCCCGCAAAGATATTCGATATCCTTGAAACGCTCCCTACAGGTGCAGGCGGCGAATATCAGCTGACAGACGCTATGAAACAGCTTGCAAAGAGTGAGGGCATGGTAGGCGTCGACTTCACCGGCACACGTTATGATATGGGCAACAAGCTCGGCATAATGAAGGCTTGTGTTGAGGTTGCACTGAAGCACCCGGAGATAGGCGAGGATTTCAGAGCATATCTTAAGACACTGGATATATGATGTTAATATAACGCAAAAGCGGAGCCGGTCGGCTCCGCTTCTTTTTATCATTACGTTGTTTTCTTTTTAAACCCGTATCCGCTCATATAATCTATCATCCCGTACTCGTCAATAAGATTGGCAACAGCAGGTATAAACTCATTTTCCCACTTATATTTATCGGGATAGAGCGACCTTGCCACTGCCATATAGGATTTAAGCGTATTGTCAGGCTCAAAGCCAAGCCCATCTGAGCTTTTCGGCGCATTAGGGAACGGATTCTCATATAATCTCGTATAATGAGCGCACACGTTCCTGAGATCCGACAGACACAGCATCCTGTCCTCTACCGTTCTGTAGTTAAGATCAAAATGCTGTGAAACCATATCCTTCTTATCCGCCGACTTCATATCTATAAGGAAATATGTCAGCGTACCGAAGCTGAACAGCTCCATTGCCGCCCACACGGGCATTATACCGCCGTATTTTCTCTTGTGGTGTTTTACAAATTCCTCGTTCTCGTTAGCCTCGATAAGCCGCTCTATCTTCGACAAAAACGCCTGATGATTATGATGCGGATCAAAGCTCGATGCGTTGAGATATCCCAGCGCTCCGTACTTCATAGCATGATAGTTGGAGATTATCGCACGCATTGATATTTCTATCTCTTCAAGATATGTCATTATCATACGGCGCAGTATGCGGTCAAAGTCATACACCTTCATTATCTGTTCAAAGGTCGTACCGTCCTTGTACTTACCCTTACGTTCAAGAAACGGCGCAAAATAATAGGCAAGGCGATAGTAGTTGATATTCGTAAGACACTTTTCGGCGTACTCCTCATCTGCTATTATACAGCCTCTCTGCCGCAGTATATCTATCTGTTGTTTTATGGTCGCAGGAGTTTTATTGAACAGCATTATTTATTTTCCGCCTTTCTGTGTGTCTATAAAGCGTCCGAGTGTAAACGAATATATCAGCATCTGCTTTACCGGCATTGAAAATTCCTGTTCAAGCGCCTGTCTGTATATATCAAGCTGAAGCTTGTAATCATCTATATACGTCTGCTCATCGTCAGTCCTGTCGCTCTTGTAGTCTATCAGCACTATTTCTCCGTCCTCAATGAAGAACATATCCGCAATACCCTGCACATACGGCTCTGCCCCGTTCAGTGCTTCTCTGCTTTCTGCACCGAAGATTGCAGGGTCGTACTGCCCGACGTCAAGCTTGTGGAAGATCGGATATTCATGGTAAACATTACCCTTTTCGGCGGCTGTTATTATACGCTTTGCCGTATCGCTTTCAAAGAACTTTGCGATATCCGCAGGATCTATGCTCTTTTTCTCTGCTACAGACAGAAAATCCGCTGCTGCGCTTTCGATGTATGCCTGTATCTCCTCCGCTGTCATTGTCTTATCAAACGGTATATGCTCCATAAGCTTATGATATGCGTCGCCGCGGCGCTTTCCGCTGAGTTTTTCTGTTTCATTTTCGGTGAGGAATGACGGCTTTCCGACATACAGACCGTAATTTTCACCGCCGAGCTTTTCCCTGCGGTTTGCCGCAAGCTCCGTTGCGGTGAATTTTGCAGGTATAAACGTAAGCGGTTCATACCGATAGTGCCAACCCAGTATCTCCTTTATATTATCTTTGAACACGGTATCAACATTGCCGTTATCTTCAGCCGTTTCAGTTTCTTCCGCTGATGCAGGTTCAGAAACGTTGCTTTCTGATACGGCGGTGCTATCTCCGTTATCATTGTTTTCGCAAAGCGGATAGAACTTATATCTGACATCACCGAATTCTATAATGCCCCTTTTTCTGTCGTCAACCCTGTCGCATTCGCAGGACAGCACTTCAAGAAGCCATAAGATATATTTTGAATCATAGCACTTTGCCTTTTTGCGACCGGGAACGGCAACATCAAGCTTGTCATAATCTTTGTCGTCTATCTTTTTCGTGCCGGTGAATATAAGCTTGTTTTCAGCTCTGGTTGCCGCAACATATAACAGCCTCATCTCCTCGCTGAACAGCCCTGCCTTTATTTCAAGCGATGCCGCATGATATGCAGGCGACGGTATCTTACTCATAGTCGATATGTCAACGCTCTTTGTGCTTATACCGTATTCTTCACTGATTATGATATCTCCGTTGTAATCCCGGTAACTGAACTGATGCGAACAGTCGCTTACAAAAACCACAGGGAACTGCAATCCCTTTGACGCGTGCACCGACATTATCTTTACCCCGTGATTGCTTGCAGAGGACGCCGCATTAAGCGAGCCGCTCATATTCTCTATATTGTAAATGAAGTCGCCCAGAGTTCCTCCGTCCCTGAAGTCGCAGTAGTCACGGGCATACGATATCAGAAGTTCAAGGTTTGCCTGCTTTGACGCAGGGTCATCGCCCACCGACAGAAGCTCGGGTGCGGATATGGTATCGTATATAATGCGTATAAGCTCGTGCGACGAAGACGCCGCGGCGGTATCCCTGAAACCGTCAAGGTCGCTTAAAAACTCAGCGCATCTTTCAGACGGCGCTGTATCCTTTGTAAGAGAATACAAAGCAGGATATCCGGACGTGTCATAGCCGTATGCCGCAAGTCTTAAACAGCTGTACAACGGCTTTTTCTTCATACAGCCGGGATTATCTCTGCCGCATGAATAGCGTTCAAGCTCATCGGGGCAGGCTTCTTCAAGAGCCGGTATATCAAAGCCGAATGTTCCCGTCCTGAGCCTTGCCATCTCTTCAGCCGTAAAGCAATACAGCGGCGACATAAGCACCTTTGCAAGACTTATATCATCGTACGGGTCGTTTATTACCTTGAGCAGTGAAAGCATCAATCTTATTTCGGAACACTCCGCAAGCTTTTCTTTCTGGGGGAACGTAACGTTAAGCCCCTGCGCCCTTACCGCCTCTGCAAATATTTCAACCTTATTGACCGGAGAACGCATTATTATAGCAAAATCGTCCTCGGTACAGGGTCTTTTCTCCTTGCCTACCTTATATCCGCTGTCTATCATACTGCGTATCCTTGACGCCACATATACGGCTTCACTCTCGGCGGCACTACCCGTCTGCGGTGTAATAACGCACACCTCGGTCATATCCTCGGGATTTATTACGGCTGTACCGTCTTTATCAAGTCCGCAGACAAGCCTGCCGTTCTTCTCATAGTCAACTCCGCCGGTCTTTTCGGTCATCATACGGTCGAACAGTGTGTTGATACCGTCGATAACACTCTTGTCACTGCGGAAATTTTCGTTCAACGGCAGCACGTCAAATTCGGGTGAGGCGCATATCTCGGAGAAAACCTCAGGCTGTGCGCCTCTGAAGCCGTATATCGACTGCTTGATATCGCCGACAAAATACAGCCCGTCAAGATTATCCGACAGGTGTCTGAATATCTCATACTGCAATCGGTTGCTGTCCTGAAATTCATCTACTATTATCAGCTGTAATCCTATTCTCTGTCCGACTTCCGGATTGTCGACAAGAATACCGTACAGCTCTCTTTCTGCGTCTGAAAAGTCTGCACTGTTGCGACTGCGTTTTTCCTCGGCGTACTTTCTGCCGAACTTTATCACAAGCTCTTTGAGTACAGTTACAGCCGGCAGGCTCTTACTCATATCATCGTCAAAAGATGATATTTTAAGACAGGTCTTGTATATATTGTCCTCAAAAATGCTCTTTGCCGCTTTTCTGTGCGCTCCGACCAGTTTCTCTTTACTTCTGTCCGGAGGTGTTGTACCGAAGCTTGTCTGTAAAAGCGCAGTTATCTCTTCTGTTACGCAACAGTTATTCTCAACAAGTTTCTTTATAGCCTTGCCATAGACATTTTCCAATGTGTCCGCATATGCCGCATGCTTATCCGCATTAGTACCCTCATAGCATTCGATAGCTTCACGCATTTCGGAAATCTCTTCATTAAAGCGCTCGGCGTAAAATTTCACACTCAGGATAAGTCCAAGCTTTACACCGTTTTGTATTTCGATATTGTCACTGTGCGAAAGCCAATCCTCGGGGTCGGTGTGATTGAGCGATTTTGCGTACACAAAAAGGATAATGCTCCTGAGGTCGGAATCGTTTTTCTGTATATAGTTTTCGAGTATTACATCTTTGTCGGCACTGTCGGCATTAAGATAAAAATCCTCCAGTACATCATCAAGTACAGCATTCCTGAGTGCGTTCGCACGGGTTTCGTCCATGATTGAAAAGCCTGCCGCAAGATTTTTGGCAAGGTCAATATTCTCCCTTATAAGAGTAAAGCAGAACGAACTGATAGTCGATATTCTCGCCTTGCGCAGTCTGTTTCTCTGACGGCGCAGGAATAACACGTCATCGGCATTTTCCGCATTAGCCGCACGCTCGCGCATAAGCTTGTCAAGCCTTGCTCTGAGTTCTCCTGCCGCCTTGTCGGTGAATGTAACCACCGCTATCTTTGACGGGTCGAGAGGATTCTCCCTGTCGCACACCATTCTCACCACACGCTGTGTAAGTACAGCGGTCTTTCCGCTTCCTGCACCCGCCGATACTATAGCGGGGTGTCTGCCCTGCTCTATAGCCCTGTTCTGTGCGTCTGTGTAATTCATATTTATCCCCTCCTTACTTGCTTTCTTTGCTGAGTACTATATCTTCGCCGAATGCGGTCGCCTCATCGGAATCAACATCTGTAGCAGACGATATTCCTGCGCCGCATATGTCATTATATTCGCAGTATTTGCAGGAGATCAGCTTACCTTTTTCCGACAGCGGCTTTGCGTCAACACAGCCGCTCTTTACCTTGCCTGCGTTTTCCTTTATGACCTTTGCTATTCTGCTCTCAAGGCTTGCAAGCTTTGCTTTTTCGATAGTTGTTGCGCTGTAAAGGCAATCGTACTTCTGCTTACCGTTCTGGTCAATGTATTTTCCGTTGTAATTGTCACGTTCAAGCTCCTGTTGTGTACCTTCAACGGCAAAGCCTGTTTCTCTGTGACTGTCAAGCCACATTCCTCTTTTAAGCTCTTCCGACGGGTCTTTTATATCCTTAAGCGGAGTTGTTCCCGCAGGATAATACACAGCCGCAGACGGCTGACAACCGTTATCCTTATTGTTATCGCTGAGCGTCAGCAGGTACAAAAGCAACTGGAGATCCAGTCCATAGTAGATACGGCTCAGACTTGCTTCCTTTTTTCCTGTCTTATAGTCTATTACCCTTATCTGACGGCTTCCGTCATCACAGTACGCCATATCCACCCTGTCTACCGTTCCGCCTATCGTAACCGTCTGTGTGCTTCCGTCGTCAAGCGTTATATCAAAGCTGTACGGCGATACGTCAAAATTATTTTCAGATGAAGCCTTTGACAGCGTAAGCTCAAAATATGTCGGTACAAAGCGGCTGTTTTCAAGCTCGGCGGTCATATATTTCAGCAGATAGAATGCCGCCGTTGAAAGCGCTCGGTACAGTGTGTTGAACTTTGCGCTCATCTCGCTTTCGCCGAGCAGATATTTTTCACGGTACTCTGCCATAGCCTCGGCTATCAGCTGTGTTATCCTGCTGTCATCGGCGTGAGGATTTCCCTTGTCCTTAGCGTCTGCATACAGTCTTTCAAAGCTGTATTTCATAATGTAGTGCATAATACTGCCGTAGTTTACGGCGCTCATAGTTATATCGGACGGACTTCTCAGTTCCATACCATACTGTAAGAAGTACGAGAACTTGCAACCGTTCAGCTTTTCTATTGCTGTCGGCGAAAGCGCCGTTGACGGGAAAACAAGCTTAGCCGTCTGCCCTATTCTGTGAACGTCAGCGCCGTCTGACATTCTCTTTGCCACTGCATTAATTTTTGATATAGCAGTATTCTCCCTGCCGCATTCCGACAGTGCCTCAGCCGTTGCTCTTTTCTGCGGTGCGGTAAGCGCCGTGCCGTTAAGCACATACTGTCTGTCAGCCGATTTTGCGCTTTCCATAAGATACAGCGGCGGCAGGTCGTCTATGCTTACAATACCCGTTCTTATAAGCTTCGCTATCTCTCCGACATATTCGGACGCATTTTCCGGCTCACCCGCAAATGTTACAAACAGCTTTTCTCCGGCAAGCGTGAGCGCCTTGTAGCAGTCGAGCACAGCAAGTGAATATTTTGCTTCCTCGTCCTCGTTTATGTCAAGTCCGCTCTGCGCTAAAAGCTCGCTGTCGCCTGCCGTGAATATGCCCTTTTCATCGTCCGATATTTCAGGGAACGCACTATCAGCCGCTCCCATAACGAACACGGCGCGTACATCTCTGCTCCTTGTTCTTGCAGGGTCGCCGAAAAGCACGCTGTCGAGCACCTTAGGCGGACGTGAAAGATTTATCTGCGCCGAGCAGGTGCGGATAAGCGCCGCAAGTTCGCCGATAGTCATAGGAGTATCGTCAAGTGTTTCATACAGCGATGTCAGCATATCCGACACGCTGCGCCACAGGTTGTTGTATTCCTCGGTAAGCTCCTTTACATAGCGGAGCTGTCTTGTGCTGTTGTCCTGACACTTACCCTGTATAGCCGCACTTATATCCGCCTTGTCAAACAGAAATTCGGCAAAGCGCTTTACAAGCTCCTTGCCGCCGGCATTACGCACGGATTTTTCAAACTGTATCAGCGGGGTGACTGTCTTGTCACGGATATTTTCAACTGTCCTTTCAACGTCATCGGTAATATGGGGGAACGGTCTGTCCCATCTTCTGTTTTTCAGATCCCAACGGTTCGCATATTCTTCCGTTATATGCTGATCCCTCAGCGTCAGCGGCACGGTCTTTCCCTCTTTTTTATCAGAAGGTATTCTTGCAAATCCGCTCCTGATATATCTTATAATATTTATTCCCCTCGGGTCTTCTGCGGCACAAAGCAGGCAGTCAAGATAGCGCAGAAGCGGTTTTTCAGATACGGGTTCGGGCAGGTCTACAAACATCGGCACTTCATATCTGAGCGCCGCTGAACGTACAGCGTCCCTGTATTTTGCCGGAGCGGCACATATAACCGCAATGTCCGAGTATCTATAGCCCTCATAGCGTACAAGCTTTCTGATATTTGCACATACAAAATCAGCCTCTCCGCTCATATTGTGAGAGTATGCAAGCGTTATCCCGTGCGAATCTGCGGGCTTTTCGGCTTTTTCTCCTTGCAGAAAGTCACGAAGTACTCTCAGCGTATCGTTCTTATACCTTACGGCGCTGTTACCGAGCTTTGTATATTCAGTCTTCTGCGGCTTTCCGCAGTCCATAGCATATTTATTTTCAAACAGTGCTTTTGTCTTGTCGCACTCTGAGAATATTTCCGCTCCGCTGTCATCCGTGCAGACGGCAACGGTAAAATCGACGCCCTTGTCTGCCATAGCTCGCAGAAATTCCTTCTGCGCTCCCGAAAAGCTGTCAAAGCCGTCTATGTATACTCTTGTATTTTCGGGGAAGCAGTCGTTCTCTTCTATTGCCCTTGCCGCAAGCAGAAGGTTATCCTGCCTGTCGTCATAAAGCTCAGTCAGCATTTTGTCATAAAGACTGTAGAAAAGTGCGATATCGTGCATCTTATCGGTAAAATGTGTGGGAGCGGAGCTTGCCGTATCGTCAGCCGATATAAGATCATACATTCTCTGCGGGGATATTCCTGCATTTTTCAGCGTGTCAACACCGGAAAGGCACACCGACACAAAGCCGGGCTTCCTTGCAGCGCTTCCGTAAAAGCTGAAAGACTGTGACAGCGACTTTATCGCCCTGCTCATTATGGCAAGCTTTGCCGTGTTATCAGCGTAAGTCTTTCTCGGACAGTATTTTTTAAGTATCTGTTCCGACAGCGACATAAAGCCGGTAACGGTTATGTCCGAGGTCTTTTCGCCGAGTTCGTCAGCTACCCTGCGCTCACTCTCAAACACAAACTGATCGGGTACAAGCAGTATCTTGTTGCCCTTGTCGGTTTTCAGAAGTGAATATAACGCCGTTGTCTTGCCGCTTCCTGCGGCACCCGAAATTATGTGTGCCATATTACGCCCTCCGTATTGAT
>OMAQ01000920.1_pt1 | contig 14280 bp, 10 predicted proteins | sample 1673461 | NCBI WGS metagenome assembly OMAQ01 (sample SAMEA103958112, study PRJEB25191) | human gut metagenome | biome: human-associated habitat [ENVO:00009003]; feature: intestine environment [ENVO:2100002]; material: feces | place: Germany | collected 2013/2015
AAAGCGACTTGATCTGGGTCGGCATGGTCGGCATCATCGATCCGCCGCGTACCGAAGTGCGCGATTCCGTCGCCGAAGCGCATCGCGCCGGCATCCGCACCGTCATCCTTCCGAAGGAGAATGAAAAGGACCTCGACGAGATCGACCCGCTGGTGCGCGAAAAGCTGCGCTTTGTACCGGTCGAGACGGTGGACGCCGTCTTTGCCGAAGCGCTGGTGCTGCCCGAAAAATGCACCGCTGCCGCGCACGAGAGCTATCTTCCTCCCGTGCAGGAGAGCGCGCATGGCGCGCTGCGTGCGGGCGAAATGAGCTGAAAGGAAACGAAAACCATGGCGATCAACTTCAACAAGGTCGAATTCATCCTCTCGGCGGCGTCGGAAAAGCAGTTCGTGCGCGACGGGATGCCGCAGCTCGCGTTTGCGGGGCGGTCGAACGTCGGCAAATCGTCCGTCATCAACCGGCTCGTCAACCGCAAGAACTTTGCCCGCGTGGGTGCGTCCCCGGGCAAGACCTCGCAGATCAACTACTTTAAGATCGACGGCAAGCTCTACCTCGTCGACCTGCCGGGCTACGGCTACGCCAAGGTCTCCAAGACCGAGCGCGACCGCTGGGGCAAGCTGATGGAAAACTATTTCCAGTCTGCGGGGCTCATTCACCTCGGCGTGCAGATCGTCGACGCGCGGCACAAGCCGACGGCGGACGACGTGACGATGCACGACTACTTCGTGCAGACGGGCTGTCCCGTCGTGATCGTGGCGAACAAGCTCGACAAGCTCAAAGCGCGCGAGATCGAGCCGAATCTTGCCCAAATTCGCGAGACGCTGAGTTTGCGCGACGATGAGCTCGTCATTCCGTTCTCTGCCGAAAAGGGCACGGGCAAGGAGCAGCTGATTGTGGCGATTCTCGACCATTTGAACGACTGAAAAGGAATAATGCTTCACAGAAAAGCCTCTGTATGGGTTGACCATACAGAGGCTTTTTATCATATTTCCAGGGAAATTATTTTCGCAGCGTCAAAAGCGCGGTGCAGTGGGAGAAGGATTCAAACGTCAGCGTGGGGAAGTGAGGGCGGAGTTCGCCGTAGACGAAGTAAATTTCATCTGAGTCCCAATCCTCGCCTGCCGCAGTTCGACACGCTTCGAGCTCTTCGCGCGTGCGGAAGGCGACGTCGCCGATGAAAAGACAGCCGTCCTGCTTCAAAAGCGGCAGGAGTGTGCGCAGAAAGCCGATTTTCTGCGTGTCCGTCAGGTGGTGGAGCGAGTAGGTCGCGACGATGGCGTCGTACTGCTGTGCGCAAAGCTCGGGCACAAGGCCTTTGGAAAAATCGCCCTGATAGAGCCGCGCGTCCGGCATTTTTGCCTGCGCCAGTTCGATCATGCGCGCGGAAAAATCCTGTCCATAGATTTGGCAGCCCTGCTCGTAGAGCCGCGAGGTCAGTATGCCCGTGCCGAAGCCGATATCCAGCACATCACGCCCGCTCTGCGCGAGCACGCGCTGATAGAGCGCGTTCATCATGGCACGGTAACCCGCAAAGGGGTAGCGGTCGTTCTCATCGGAGAGGCCGACGCTCTTGTCATAGCCGTCGGCCCAGAGGTCGAAGCCGGTATTGTTCAGCATGTCAGTCCTCCTTTTCGTTCAGCGGGGGAAGTCCCAGCTCATAGAACGCCACGGCGCTCGCTGCGGCGACATTGAGCGAGTCGACGCCGTGGTACATCGGGATCCTGACCGTGTAGTCGCAGCTCGCGATGGTCGAGGACGCGAGCCCGTCACCCTCCGTGCCCATGACGATGGCAAGCTTTTCTTCGGCGGCAAGGCGCGGATCGTCAAGCCGTACGGAGTCGTTGCGCAGTGCCATCGCGACGGTGCGGAAGCCGAGATCGCGCAGCAGCTGCGTCCAGTCGCCGCTTTCGGGCAGGTAGGTCCACGGGATGAGGAACACATTTCCCATGCTGACGCGCGAGGCGCGGCGATAGAGCGGATCGCTGCCCGCGGTCGTGAGCAGCACCGCGTCCATGCCGAGCGCGGCGGCGGAGCGGAAGATCGCGCCGATGTTCGTCGGATTCATCACGTTTTCGAGCACGACGAGGCGCCGCGCATCGCGGCAGACGTCCTCGACGCTTTGGAGCTTCGGCCGCCGCATGGCGCAGAGCACGCCGCGCGTCAGCGTGTAGCCGGTGAGCGAGGCGAGAAGCTCGCGACTGCCGGTGTAGACCGGTATGTCACCGCAACGCTTGATGATGTCGGCGGCATCGCCTTCGATATGGCGCGCCTCGCAGAGCAGGGATATTGGCAGGAGACCCTCGTCGAGAGCCACGTTGATGACCTTGGGGCTCTCGGCTATCACCGTGCCGTCTTCGGGATGGAGGCGGTTGCGGAGCTGGTGATCGGTCAAACGGTGGTAGACGGCCACTCCAGCGGCGTCTAAACTGTGTATTTCTGTTATGGGCATGCGATGGTATTCTTTTTAGTGTTACAAAATTACAAAATTTTGGCGTTATTTAGTGAATGTATCATATAAAAAGGGTATCTTTGCATACTGATAAGACTAAATGAACCAATCATTAAAATATACGGATTTATGAAACCTACATTATTGTTATTAGCTGCTGGTATGGGTAGCCGTTATGGTGGTTTGAAACAACTTGACGGACTGGGCCCAAACGGTGAGACCATAATGGACTATAGCATCTACGATGCCATTCAAGCAGGTTTTGGAAAGATTGTCTGGGTCATTCGCAAAGACTTCGAGCAAGACTTCCGCGAGAAGATTCTCTCAAAGTATGAGGGCCATATCCCTTGCGAGATAGTTTTCCAGAGCCTCGACAAGATTCCCGAGGGATACGGCGTGCCCGACGGTCGCACGAAGCCTTGGGGCACCAACCACGCCGTGATGATGGCCAAGGATGTCATCAAGGAGCCTTTCTGCGTTATCAACTGCGACGACTTCTACAACCGCGACTGCTTCAAGGTCATCGGCAAGTTCCTCTCCGAGCTTCCAGAGGGCAGCAATGGCAAGTATGCCATGGTGGGCTTCCGCGTGGCCAACACCCTGTCCGACAATGGAAGCGTGAGCCGTGGCGTGTGCGAGAAAGACGAGAACGGTCACCTCACCTCGTGCGTGGAGCGCACAGAGATCCTCCGCAACGCAGAGGGCAAGGTGAGCTACAAGGACGACAACGGCCAGTGGGTGACTACTGCCGACAACACTCCTGTCTCGATGAACGTGTGGGGCTTCACTCCAGAGTATTTCGAGTATTCTGACAAGCTTTTCAAGGAGTTCCTCGACCTGCCTACGACAAAGGCCAATCCTAAGGCCGAATACCTTATCCCTTGGGTCGTAGACAAGCTCATCAAGGCCGGAAAGGCTACTTGCGAGGTGCTCGACACGACCTCTAAGTGGTTTGGCGTGACTTATTCAGCCGACCGTCCGGGCGTGGTGGCAAAGATACAGAAACTCGTGGACGAGGGCGTATACCCTAATAAACTCTTTTAAAAACTAAATTAACTAAAACTTATATCATAATGTCAAAAACAAACACCAACGGTCGCGCCATCGCCATCGTGGCATGTATCTTCCTCTTCGGAATGATTTCCTTCGTGACCAACCTCGCCGCTCCTATCGGCGTCATCTGGAAGAATCAGCCCATGATTGGCGGTAGCAACATGCTCGGCATGATGGGTAACTTCATGAACTTCTTCGCTTACTTGTTCATGGGTATTCCCGCCGGCAACTTGCTCACGAAGATTGGCTATAAGAAGACTGCTCTCCTTGGCATAGCCTTCGGCTTCTTCGGCGTGCTCGTGCAGTTCCTCTCCGGCTTCTCTGAGGGCATGACGGGCTTCGTCATCTACCTTGTAGGTGCTTTCATCTCCGGTTTCTCCGTCTGCATGCTCAACACCGTCGTCAACCCGATGCTCAACCAGCTTGGCGGAGGCGGCAACCGTGGCAACCAGCTCAACCTCATCGGTGGCACGTTCAACTCCCTGCTCGGCACCATGACCCCAATGCTCGTGGGCGCGCTTATCGGCACTGTGACTAAGGACACGGCCATGAGCGATGTCAACCTCGTGCTCTACATGGCCATGGGCGTGTTCCTCGTGACGTTCTTCGTGTTGCTCTTCGTCCCAATCGAGAACCCGAAGCAGATGGAGGGCGACGTGAAGTTCGAGCATACGCCTTTCGTCTTCCGTCACTTCACCTTCGGCGTTATCGCCATCTTCGTGTATGTGGGCGTGGAGTGTGGCATCCCCGGCACATTGAACTTCTACATCTCCGACACTACCGACGCGGGTGCCGGCGTGGTGGGTCTCAACCCAACCGTTCAGGCAGTTGCCGTAGCAGGCTTTGCCGCTGGCACATATTGGTTCTTGATGCTTGTGGGTCGTCTCATTTCAAGCTTCATTGCCTCTAAGGTCTCAAGCCGTGCCATGATGTTGACGACAACGGGCACAGCCATTATTCTCATTCTCCTGGCCATGTTCCTTCCTAAGACCATCACGGGCTCGCTGCCAGTGTTCACCGGTTCAAGCTTCCAGGTCGTGACCTTGCCTCTTGGCGCAATCCTCTTGGTGCTTTGCGGTCTCTGCACTTCCATCATGTGGTCGTCTATCTTCAACCTCGCCACAGAGGGCCTGGGCAAGTACACCGAGAAGGCAAGCGGCATCTTCATGATGATGGTTGTCGGTGGTGGCGTGCTGCCTCTTATCCAGAACGCGGTTGCCGACGCTACGCTCAACTACATGCTTTCCTACATCGTGCCTCTGCTCGGAGTGGTCTACATGTTCTGCTATGCCGCGTTCCTCTCAAAGAACGTGAACAAGGACGTTCAGGTATAAATATGACAACCACGTAACTATTTTTTGACGAAAATAAATAAGAAGAGAGCGGCTCTTTCGGGTCGCTCTCTTTTATTGTATGTGTATAGTTGTCTTTCACTCCTCAAACGTTTGTATTCCGATAGGGTAAAGTCTTCTTGCCATAGTCCAAGATATTTTGTGTTTTTGGGTATGAAAACCAACATCTACAAATAACACAAATCGTTAAATATGGTCTAATTTAATTCCGTATAATGGTGAGGCTGTTTTTCGGTTGGCGTAAACCTCTTGCGGGCGTATGCAGTTGGGTATTATGTTTGGGAATAAAAATAAGCCGGAATACATAAACTGTGTTCCGACTTAATTTATGAGGTATTGCGTACCTACGAGAAGTTTATTATTTGTTAAGTTCCGCAGCCATCTTCTCTGCTATCTTCTGGGCCTCCTCCATGGATTTCGCCTCAGAGTATACGCGGATGATGGGCTCCGTGTTCGACTTGCGCATGTGAACCCAGCAGTCGGCGAAATCGAGCTTCACGCCGTCGATGTCGGTCACCTTCACGTCGTCTCTGCCCTCGAACTTAGCCTTCACCTTTACCAGGAGAGCATTGACGTCGGTGCCAGGCTGAAGGTCGATGCGGTTCTTCGCCATGAAATAGTTGGGGTACGACGCGCGCAGTTCTGAAGCCTTGCAGCCTTTCTGTGCCATGGAGCTGAGGAAGAGGGCTATGCCCACCAAGGCGTCGCGACCATAGTGGCTCTCGGGATAAATCACTCCGCCGTTGCCCTCGCCGCCGATGACGGCGCCAACCTCTTTCATCTTCGTGGTGACGTTCACCTCGCCAACGGCAGAAGCGAAATACTGGCAGCCATGCTTCTCGGTCACGTCGCGCAGGGCACGAGTGGAGGAGAGGTTGCTCACGGTCGCGCCTTTCACGTGATCGAGTATGTAGTCGGCAACGCTGACGAGAGTGTATTCCTCGCCATACATCTTGCCGTTCTCCTGTATGAAGGCCAGGCGGTCAACGTCGGGGTCAACCACTATTCCAAGGTCGTAGCCGCCATTGGCCACTTCCGTCATTATGCCACCGAGGTTTTTCTCCAATGGCTCAGGGTTGTGGGCGAAGTCGCCGTTAGGAGTGCCGTTAAGGAACTTATACTCAACGCCTAAGGCATCGAGGAGCTGAGGCAGGATGATGCCGCCCACGGAGTTGATCGAGTCTACGCAGACGTGGAAATGAGCGTTGCGGATGGCCTCCGTGTCAACGAGCTTGAGGTTGAGCACCGAGTCTATGTGGCGTTGGTTGTACGAGTTGTCCTCAGTGTATTTGCCGAGAAGGTCAACGTCGGCATATTCAAAGTCTTCCTTCTCCGCGATGGCGAGCACCTCGTTGCCATTGTCCTTGGTGAGGAACTCACCTTCCTGGTTGAGGAGCTTCAGCGCGTTCCAGTGGCGAGGGTTATGGCTTGCGGTGATGATGATGCCGCCGGCAGAGTGGCTCATCCTGACGGCCAGCTCTGTCGTTGGCGTGGTGGCCAGGCCAATGTTTATCACGTCGTAGCCCATGCCCATGAGTGTTCCGCAAACCACGTTTTTCACCATCTCGCCCGAGATGCGAGCGTCGCGTCCCACCACGATGGTGTTGCTGTCCGACTGCTTGCTGCGGCGAATGAACGTGGCGTAGGCAGTGGTGAACTTTACTATGTCAAGAGGGTTGAGAGTGTCGCCCGTGTGGCCGCCAATGGTTCCGCGAATACCGGAAATAGATTTGATTAGAGTCATTTTTCTTTTGGTTTTATTTGATTCAAGGGTTATGCATATTATTAGGGGCCGGCACAAGGCCGACCCCTGTTTTTTTGAAACTTATATTCCTCTTTGGAATGTTATGTCGTACAGGCATGGATACACGCCGGAAGTGGCATATTGCTGTCCAAGGTCGTGCGGCACGATGAGCCTTACCTTTGCCAGCTCGTCGCCGTCGTTGACATACCTGCCAATGTTGACGTAGGGCAGTGCTGCAAGCCATCCGCTTGGTATGGCGGTGCTATTGTAGAAAAGGTACATCAAGCTCGTGTTCTGCTCGAAGCTCCCGGAGAACGTGCCCGAGTTGTTGGTCACGCTCATCACCTCCACATAGCGATAATAGTAAGGCGATATGGTGTTGCTTGCCTGTATGGAGTCGGTCATGAGGTTGCGCTCGGTGTAGCGGCACAGTATGCGTGCCGACTCGCCGGAGGCGATGGGCTTGCCCGAGCCCTTTCTCACGATCTGCATATAGAGACCGCTCGACTCGAAGAGCACAAACTCGTTTTTCGATACGTCGGTGGTGTAGTTCTGGTTGCGGAACTGCTCCTCCGAGATGACGTTAACCGCGGAGTCGGCGATATAGGCGCTTATGGCGCTGCGCTCGCGTTTCACCTGGTCGGCATAAGTCTCGTCGTCGCTGCACGACGTTATAGCCGTGGCCGACACAAGGAGCAGGAAGAAAAACAACAGTCCTTTGCCTTTCGACTGAATTTGTTTTATGGTCATATTCTCTTTTATGGTCAATAAAATGAGTATCTTCTTGAAATTTAAGACGTTAACTTAGCGGTTTACTTAAACGGCGGAAGGCTTGCCCCGGCCCTTGCGTAAGCCAAGAGTTGTATCTTGAATTTCAGCACAGAGTATCCGGGTATCGAACTGCTGCCCGATTCGCCATAGGCCAATGTCCATGGTATGTATACATCCCATTGGTCGCCAATGTGCATGCGTTGCAGCGCGGTGGCAAAGCCTGCCGTGAGGTCGCTTATCTTCATGTCGACAACACCAGCCGTGGCGTCGGTGGCTCCGTTCTTGTTGGTCGTGTCGAAGACATAGCCCTGAGGGTATGAGGTGGAGGGCAGGAGCTGGCCCGTGTAGCGCACGCGCACCGAGTCGGAATAGATAGGGCATCCGGAGCCCTTGCCGGCCGTGAGCACGTTGACTATGATGTAATCTGTGTTGGGCGATTGCAGGCTGTCCTCGATGCTATAGCTCTTGAAAGTTTTCCAGGAGGCATCGCCAGCCGTTACCTTTGCCTGTGTCTCGGCGTAGAGCTTGTCCCAATAATTGACGTTGGTGTTTTTCCAGTCTGGAAATTCCTCTACCGTGTTGTCCGATTCCGAACAAGAGCCAAGCAGGAAAATGAAAGAGGAAAGGCAGAAAGCCATGAAAAACATGGCTTTCCTGCCCATTCTTGATGTTTTTTTATTCAGCATATTTAAACACTTGCTTGTTCTTGTCTTAGAAGTCCTTGATTTCCTTGGCAAGTTTCTTGAGAAGCGAGGTGATGCTCACGCGATCCTCGATGATGGCGCGCAGCTCGTTGACGTTCACCCTCTCCTGCTCCATGGTGTCGCGGTGTCGCAAGGTCACGGTGTTGTCTTCCAGGGTCTGGCCGTCCACTGTGACGCAATAAGGCGTGCCGATGGCGTCCTCGCGGCGATAACGCTTGCCGATGGAGTCCTTGGCGTCGATGTGTGTGGTGAAGTGGAACTTCAGCTCGTCTTGAATCTCTTGCGCCTTCTCTGGCAGTCCGTCCTTGTTGACCAATGGAAGCACTGCGCACTTGATAGGAGCCAATGCCTCAGGCAACGACAGCACCACGCGGGTAGAGCCGTTGTCGAGCTTCTGCTCCTGGTAGGCGTGACACATCACGGAGAGGAACATGCGGTCCACGCCGATGGATGTCTCCACGTCGTAAGGCACGTAGCTCTCGTTCTTGTCGGGGTCGAAATAGCGCATCTTCGTGCCACTGAACTTCTCGTGCTGCGAGAGGTCGTAGTTGGTACGGCTGTGGATGCCCTCCACCTCCTTGAAGCCGAACGGCATCTTGAACTCGATGTCGGTGGCGGCGTTGGCGTAGAAGGCGAGCTTCTCGTGGTCGTGGTAGCGATAGTTGTCGTTGCCCATGCCGAGAGCCTCGTGCCATGCCAGGCGAGCCTTCTTCCAATATTCGAACCAGCGCATCTCCGTGCCAGGCTGGCAGAAGAACTGCATTTCCATCTGCTCAAACTCGCGCATGCGGAACACGAACTGGCGTGCCACTATCTCGTTGCGGAAAGCCTTGCCAATCTGGGCAATGCCGAACGGTAGCTTCTGGCGAGTGGTGCGCTGCACGTTGAGGAAGTTGACAAAGATGCCCTGGGCCGTCTCCGGACGCAGGTAAATCTTGTTGGTGGAGCCGGCGGTTGAGCCGATCTCCGTGGAGAACATGAGGTTGAACTGGCGCACGTCGGTCCAGTTCTTCGTGCCGCTGATGGGGTCCACTATTCCCTCGTCGAGGATGATCTGCTTCAGTTCCTCAAGGTTGGGACCTTGCATGGCCTCGGTATAGCGAGCGTGCAGCTCGTCGCGCTTCTTCTGGTGCTCCAGCACGCGAGGGTTGGTCTCGCGGAACTTCTGCTCGTCGAAAGCGTCGCCAAACTTCTTGGCGGCCTTCTTCACCTCCTTGTCGATCTTCTCCTCGTATTTCGCTATCTGGTCCTCGATGAGGTTGTCGGCGCGGTAGCGCTTCTTCGAGTCGCGGTTGTCGATGAGAGGGTCGTTGAAAGCGTCAACGTGGCCACTCGCCTTCCACACCGTGGGGTTCATGAAGATGGATGCGTCGATGCCCACGATATTGTTGTGGAGCAGCACCATGGAATCCCACCAATATTTCTTTATGTTGTTTTTCAGTTCCACGCCGTTTGGTCCGTAGTCGTAAACTGCCGAGAGACCTTCGGGATAAATTTCGGAACTTGGGAATACGAAGCCATATTCCTTGCAATGGCTTACAATCTTCTTGAATGCGTCTTCTGCCATGATTTTATATCTAATGAGTATACATTTTGCGCAAAGTTACTGCTTTTTTGCCTATTACCGCTCCTAAAATCGTTAATTTTGCCTTTCAGCTTGCGGATTATCAGAATAAAGCGTAAATTTGTGGCCAGGAATCAATCCTCGTGTATATAAATATAATGTATATATATAATGATGTGTAATATGGTACAATTTACGGCAAGCGGACTTTCTTTATTTTCTTTGAAATTAATTAAGCATTAGTGGTGCCCGATTGCAGATGACAATGTGGAGTCAAATTGCTCCATGACCCGAAAATATTCCCCAAAAGGAGTGAGTTTCACAGATTTAATTCGTATTTTTGCCATGTCTACCGTCGGATTCTCTTGTTTATATTTGCAACACTAAGATAAGTGAAATCTTCGATATGACAAAATCCTGGGCAACTTTTTGTTGCTCAGGAACTTAAAAAGTTTAATTTATAATAGTGTTGCGGAATTAAGGTAGAATTATAACGATGAAAGAAAGTAGACTAATTACAAGAGGTACTGTCTTCGCGGTATCGTTGGCGTTTTTTAGCGCCAGCGGTTTCGCTCAGGCTTCTTCCGACAAGCTGCTTGGCACATTGAAGGCTGAGTTGGCGCACAACTATGCCCAGCTGTAGAAGCAGCAGGTGAAGCCCTACTTCATGAGCTATCGTGCCGACGACGTTTATAAGCACGTGATAAGCAGCAGCTTTGGAAAAACGTCTTCCGACAGCGAGAGCCGTAGGCGCTACGTCACGCCGCAGATTCGTTTGGGCGAAAAGTCGTTCGACAATTTCAAGTACAATTCGCAGTGCATGCCAAGTCGTGACGGAAGGTCTGCCTCCACGGTGACCATACCTTACGACGACAACGCTACTGACGGCATCTCCACAAACCTGTGGGAAGCGACGCTTTCGCGCTACAACTATTCGCTTGCCGCATATCAACAGGCGAAGAGCAAGGCATCCACAAGTACGGCGGAAGAAGACAAGTCTCCTTGTTTCTCTGACGCGCCCGTGGAGAAATATTATGAGAACCCTTATGACCTTGATAAGTTAAAGCTCAACGACAAGGCATGGCAGGAGCGTCTCAACGCCATTTCAGCCGTGTTCAAGGCAGACGCGAGCCTCACCTATGGCTCTGTGTCTCTCGACTATGAGGTGTCGCGCTCGTATGTTGTCAACACCGATGGCACGGAGGTCGCCCAGAACCGTCGCTCCGCAAGGATCATGCTGATGGTGCAGGCCATTGCCGACGACGGCATGCAGCTGCCGTTGATGCAAGATTACTTCGCTTTCAATCCAGACTCGTTGCCATCGCAGGATGTTCTGGTTGCCTCGGCTAAGGACTTGCTCACGCGTGTGGAAGCACTTCGCAAGGCTCCCGTGGCCAATCCTTACACTGGCCCGGCCATATTGTCAGGCCCGGCCAGTGGCGTGTTCTTCCACGAGATTTTCGGTCACAGGCTTGAGGGTCATCGCTTGAAAGAGGGTGGAGAGACGTTCAAGAACATGGTGGGCAAGTCGGTGTTGCCGACTTCCTTCCAGGTGTTCTGCGACCCCACTTTGAACCATTACGCTGGCACCGACATGAATGGTTACTACCTTTATGACAGTGAGGGTGTTAAGGCTCGCCGTGTTGACAATGTCGTTAATGGCATATTGCGCTCATTCCTTGTCAACAGGGTGCCGCTCGACGGTTTCCCTGTCAGCAACGGTCATGGACGCGCTTCTTTTGGCAACGACCCGGTGAGCCGCCAGTCTAACCTCGTGGTAGAGACCAAGAGCCCATACACTGAGGAGCAACTTCGCCAAATGCTTCGCCGTGAGGCAAAGAAGCAGGGCAAGGAGTATGGTTACTATTTCCGCACCGTGACGAGCGGTTACACCATGACGGGTGAGGGTGGAAGCATCAACTCGTTCAATGTCACTCCTGTGGAGGTGTATCGTGTCTTCGTGGACGGTCGCAAAGATGAACTCGTGCGTGGCGTGAGCCTTATCGGCACACCACTTTCGATGTTCTCTCACATTCAGGCTGGTGGCAACCAGCCAAGTACTTTCACAGGCTTTTGCGGAGCGGAGTCGGGCTGGGTGCCAGTCACGGCCTCATCGCCCGCCATCTTCGTCAGCCAGATAGAGACGCAGCGTGCGAAGAAAGGCCTTGACATTCCGCCAGCGCTCCCGGCTCCGGCTTTCACGGAGAAGAACGACAACGTGGACAACGTCATCTTCTCTGCCATGAAAGACGAGATGAAGCGCACGGTCGACAGCTTGCGTGTGGAAGGCGCTCCCGCTCCTTTCTGGACTGGATATATCACTAACCGCTATCGCTCGTTCAGCGTCACGGGTGAGTTGGGTGGAATCTCTGATGCCATCATCACGCCTTGGATGACGAATATCATGACCCACGTGCTGCTTGGCAACTATCGTCATAACAGCGACGTGCCAATGCAACCGTTGATTATTGGCGGAACGTCAGACAATGAGCTCTCTTACAATGGACTGCGCCGCTCCTTCTGGCAGTCTTCGTTCATGGCCTACGTGAACAGCGTCAACATGATGGCGCGGAAGCAAAACTATCTGAGCCAGAACCCATTGCCATCTGCCTTGGAGAAGATTCCAGACATGCAGCGTTCTGCTCCCGGTACTTATGTCTTTGACAGCAAGGATCGTGACAGCGAGATAGACATGGCGAAACTGCAACAGTATGCCAAGACCCTCTCTGCCATATTCGAGGATTACAAGTACTTGACTGGAACGTCGGTAAAGATTTCCGGCGACCAGCTTGACTCTTATCGCAGCACGTCGGAGAACGTGAACATCAAGCAGCCACACGACATGATTACCGTTAAGGTGAGCGCACGGTTCATGGACGACGACCGCGTGAGGCTTGCCGACGACATGGTTTTGCAGTATAAGCATTTCTCAGAGTTGCCACCTCTCGACACTCTCGTGGCCAAGGTTCGCCGCTTTGCCGACGCTTGCATGGCTATGCGCAACGCCCCTGCATTGAAAGAGGACTATAAAGGCCCTGTGATGTATGAGGATGACGCGGCGCGTCAGGTGTTCACGGAGAATTATCTCATGCCAGACAAATTCTACGCCCAACCCTCTTTCGCTGAAAATCCCAAGTCGCTTGGCTTGAAGATAGGAAAGAAAATTATGGATGAGCGCTTGACGATAACCAACGAGACAGCGCGCACAGACTGGAACGGCACGCCTCTTTACGGCAACTATACTGTCGACGCTGACGGCTTCAAGCCACAGCCTACAATGACAATTGTTGACAAGGGCATGTTCAAGATGATGCTCAACCGTGTCACTCCTGCCCAGTATGCGTTGAAGAGCACTGGCTCGGCTCGATGGTATAATGATCCCGCACAGGCTATTCCTGGTGTCGGCATAGGCACATTGACCGTTTCTGCCACTGGTACCACCAATGCCGCGAAGATGAAGAAGACATTGGTGAAGTTGGCAAAGAAGGCCAAGGTGGATTGCGCATACGTCATAAGCAAGCCCGCGGATTACGCGTCGTTACGCTTGTACAGGGTTGACCTGAAGACGGGTGAGCGCACTTTGGTTAAGACCAATCTCATCACGCTGCCCACACAAGACCAGATGAAGCACCTTGAGGCTATCTCAAGTTCTTCTCAGGTAGTCAACTGTGTAAGGCCTTATACCTATTCGGTGGTTACCCCAAGTAGTGTCATCATTGGCGACATGGAGCTGTCGGTGCCGATGATGAAGGGCTCGCGCAAGCCTGAGCTTGTGTATCCGTTGCAGCGATAAAGCAAGGAATTTCTATTTTTACATCAGTTTAGTATAAATTCTCTCTCTTAGGCTTGTCTTCCGCGTGAGCGAAGGACAAGCCTTTTTCGGTTTTATGCCGGCCTACAAAAAATGTTCAACCTCTTTTATGACAACGAGGTTCGTATTTGCCGATGTTTTCCCCATTCGGGTTGCGGGCGGCCCCTAACCATCCCTACCCGCACCCTGCACGTCCGTCGTCGCGCGGTAATTCAGTAAGCCAAGTCTATATACGCTGGGTAGACGCGGCACGGGTCGAAATATTCAGCGCAACTGCTGACCATGCTTTGCAGGCTCGCCTTCACCTTGCCGCTGAAAACCTTCTTGCCGTTTATCGTGATTTCGACAGGCTTGCTCAAGTCTACCAACTGCTCGCAGAGATACAGTCTCACCTTGCCGCCCGTGGCTTCTGAGTAGTCGCGATGGAACTTCATCTCTATGCCCCATTGCGGGTCTTTCTGCACGGTGGTGTACTTCACGTCGCTTATCCGCAGGTCAACGTGGTTGCCGTTGATGTTCATCTCGTAGTTGGTGCGGTTGTCGGATGGGCGCGCCAACACTTGCAGGTTGTAGAAGCCGGAGCGATGGCGACCGTCCATGTCGAAGTCTTCCCACAACACTGTCTTTGGGTAAGGGTTGCGGCTGAACTGCTTCAGCCATGGGGTAGTGGGGCGATAGTCTATGTGGTGCTGCTTGCCAGGCACGAGGTTTATGCGATGGCGGAAGAGAGGCTGCTTGTCGGCCGATAGGGGATGCGCCAGCTGCAAGGAGTCGAACATGGCCTGCGTGTACGATGTGAGCACGTTGCGGTAGAAGCCCATGTCGTCGGCGC
>OMAQ01000953.1_pt1 | contig 13865 bp, 11 predicted proteins | sample 1673461 | NCBI WGS metagenome assembly OMAQ01 (sample SAMEA103958112, study PRJEB25191) | human gut metagenome | biome: human-associated habitat [ENVO:00009003]; feature: intestine environment [ENVO:2100002]; material: feces | place: Germany | collected 2013/2015
CGATGTGCCCCAGAAAACCGGGATCACCCAGAGACACCACAAAAAGCGCGAGCGAGGCCAGGGGATCGGGAAGAATTTCCGGGCCCAGCGCCCGGCTTCCGGCTTCCCAAAGAGCAAGCAAAACGACGCTGCCCGTCACATAACGCAGAATGAGTGACTTCATTTTGAGTTGCCTCCTGCGTTTCTTAACGTAGCGTGGACATGCCGCACCGCATCAAAAAAGGTGTTGCTTTCGCGGTCGGCGCACTGTGTTTGCCGGTTAAAGGCGGGATTTTCACAGAGTTCAAGCACCCGCGGAGGGTTGGCCGCAAGAAGCAGAACGTGGGAAGCCAGAAACACGGCTTCGGCGATATCGTGCGTCACAAAGATCATCGTGACGGGCCGCGTAACGCGCATGCCGGCCAAAAAGTCCTGCAGCCGTTCGCGCCTTAAAGCGTCAAGCGCCGAGAAGGGCTCATCCATGAAAAGCACATCAGGTTCGGCAATGAGGGCGCGCCCGAGCGCCAGACGCTGCCGCTGGCCGCCCGAGAGTTCTGAGGGCCAGCGCTTTTCAAGGCCTGTGAGACCCAATTCCTCAATCATCGCCGAGGCCCGCAAAGCGCCTTCTGTTGCTGAGACCGGGGAGTTTTTAAGCTCAAAGGGAAGACGCAGGTTTCCTTCCACCGTCTTCCACGGGAAGAGTCCGAGGTTTTGCCAGACAAAGCTTGAGCGCACCTGGGAAACCGGGGCCCCGGCCGCATCCGTCCAGGTGAGCGTCCCCGCCGCGGGCTTTAAAAGCCCGGCGACTGTTGTGAGCAGCGTCGTTTTTCCGCAGCCCGACTCTCCGACAATAGCTAAAGACGCTCCCGCCGGAAGCGTAAAGGCGACGTTATCCAATACCGTGCGGCTGCCGTAGGCAACCGTGAGGTTTTTCACCGCCAGGCCCGCGGCCGTTCTCTGTTTTTCCTGTGTCATAGCCCGCACTTTACCTGCAAACGACGGCCTTTACATCGGGCGCCGATTTAATGAGCCCCTTTTTAAGAAGCCAGTCGGCCGCTTCTTTTACGTCAGCGTCTGAGGGCAGCGGCGGCAGACCGTCCGCCGTCTCAAAGCCCCCGAACTTCGGAAACCGGTAGGTTTTTTCGAACCCCTTCGGAATGAGCCCCTTTTTCACGAGAAGCGAGCGGTACTTTTCGGGATCAGCGTCAAGCCTCTTGGCGGCTTCAGACAACGCCCGGCGGAAAGCCCCGACAAAATGAGGCGTCTGATAGGGTGCGCGCACCGAAATCATCGAAAGGGGTTTCACAAGTTTTCGGTCATCCCAGACCACGCGGCCGCCTTTTTGTTCGATGAGCGTTAAAAGCGGCTCGTAAAAAAGCGCCGTCTCAAGGCGTCCGACGTTAAGCATCTGAAGCCGGATCGGAATCTGCGCGACTTCGACGTCCTTAAAGACCTCCGGGCCCACCTTGGCGTCAGCGATCATGACGTCGAGCATCCGGTCGGTGATCGTGCCGGAGCTTTTCGCGGTCGTCACACCTTTTTGGGCCTTCAGAACCTCAAGACTTGTGATGCGGTCCGCGGCCTTCGGAGACACCGCAAGGCCGAAGGCCCGGTTGTTTGCGCAGGTGTGCCAGGTGGTGGCGATTACCTTGGCGTCGATGCCGTTCACACGCTGGGTGATCGTGGTCATCAGGTTCGTGTAGTGCCCCGCAATTTTTCCGGCGCGCATGGCGGCGGTGAGTTCGAGAGCACTCTTAAAGGGCACGATCTCAACGTTGAGTCCTTCTTTGACATAGAGGCCGTCAGCTTCGGCCGCATACAACAGCGCCGCGTCAATCGCGGGCAGCGCCGCAATCCGGGCGGGTGCCTCGGCCGCGGCAGCCTCTGTCGTCCCGAACGTCAATGCAGCAGCCGCTGCAAAGGCCGTGGTAAGCAGTTTACGGCGGGCAATAGTGAGTATCGTCATGAAGTAAAACTCCCTGTCATGTATTTTTATGGTGCTGACATACTGACAGGGAAGGGGGCATGGCGCTCACGGCCGGATCAAGGTATTACCGACTCGGGAACCGCTTCCAAGGTAATGCGTCAAGTCTTCAGCGTTTGCCCGCTTCTTTTTCAAACTTTTCGGCTTCAGGAAAGCGCATTTCAGCGTAGGGCATAAAGCGGCCGCCGAGCACCAACCGGTAGCCGATCCAGACACCCGCAAAGATAAAGATTCCTATGTAGGTCGCAAGAATCCCCTGCCAATCAACGGGCTCCTTTAAAAACGCCTCATAGTTTTGCCCGAGCGTGACGGTCAGGCAGATTACAAACGCCAGGGCCGTCCCCAGGGGAAAGAATTTTGCGCGGTAGGGAAGAATCGACGTGTCAAACCCGTGGTAGGCGAGCCCCCGGCGGAAACGCCAGTGACAGACGGCAATCCCGAGCCAACACAAGAATCCGCCCATGCCGGAGGTGTTGATAAGCCACAGATAGACCGTGTCTTTGCCGTAGATGCTTGTTAAAAAGCAGAGCGCCGCAATCGCCGTGACGGCAATCAGGGCGCGCCGCGGAACGCCCGAAGCCGAAAGACGCGCGAAAAAGCGGGGAGCCTTGCCCTCCGTTGCGAGAACATAGAGCATGCGCGTAGCGGCATACAACCCGGAATTGCCCGCGGACAAAACGGTTGTGAGCACGACGGCGTTCATGACGGCGGCAGCGGACAAGAGGGCCGCGCGCTCAAACACAAGCGTAAAGGGACTCACGCTGATGTCGGTAAGCTCGTTTTTAAGCAGCCGCTGGTCCGTATACGGGATGATGAGGCTGATCACCAGAATGGAGAGGATATAAAAAAGGAGAATGCGCCAGAAGATCTGGTGCGCGGCCTTGGGAATGTTCTTGCCCGGATTTTCGCTTTCACCGGCGGCAATTCCCATGAGTTCGGTCCCCTGAAACGAGAACCCCACCACCATCGAGGTCATAAAAAGCGTGTGCCAGCCGCCCGTAAAGGGGGCGTCGCCGACGGTCCAGTTCGCCCATCCCGCGGGAGCGTCGCCCGCGAAGATCCCCCAGATCATGAGTAACCCCACGACGATAAAGATGATGATGGTGTATGCGCATATATGCCTTGAAAACATTGGCTTGGCAGGCATAAGCAGTTAAAATCCCCGCAGGATCCCTGACAACGACAGTATCTGACTGAAGAAAAAGGAAAACTGAGGGGTGCCAAAGTGCTTTTTTTTGTGTGTGGGGGGGGGACATCTAAACCAATCACCACATCAAACGGTCGGATCATGACAACAAAATGCTCAGGTTGGTATAGGCAAAAGTTTCGGATGAAAGAAAACGCCGCCAATCCGAAGACCGACGGCGGCAAGTGAAACAAAAGTACAACTGATCGTCAACTCCCCCGGCTATCTTGCATCCCCGGGGCGCCTTTCTATCGGCGATTAAGAGTTGCCGCCCTTCGTACGCAGTCGGATCTCAATACGGACGATCCATGGAAGACCAAGAATAATCCTGATTTTCCACTTGAAACCGAGTAGAATGGCGAGTACGCGATGTCGGTTTGGACGCTGCATCGCTATACCTCCAACGCCCGCTTGAACACGAATCACGCGGGCGTTAATTTTTGGCAGTTTTGGGTTCTCAGCGCATCCCACAACGGCAGGTGCGCGATCCGGCGGAACACTGCGCAACACCGAATCTCTCGCTAAGCCTTCCTCAGGGGCTAAGCGGATTCGCGAAGTCTGCTCAAACTCTTACAGCATTTCGTATTTCTCGTATTCCTGGGACAAGGGGGATCCTTGGATGCGCGTCTGGGGTACGGTTGTTTCGGGCAGGCGTCGACTCACAGGCCGACGATTCCTGAGAGATCGCCTGTCCCTTCTCAAGTACCCGCAGGTGATGAAGGAACGTAGAGTAGCAGGGAGCGACGCCTTCGCGAATAAATTTCTCGATGCGACCGCTGAGGAAGTAGCGGTTCTTAGAAAGGCCGGAAGCCTGCCAATCTTGATGGATGGCTTCCCAGTCAATGCAGAGTTTCATGGATCATCTCCGTAGGTGAGGATTCACGAATTCTGCGTGGTGATTTTTTAGGGGGCTACGGTCATAGGGTGCTTACAGTCATCAGCTGACTTTTGGTTAGAATTTCTCGCAGAGAGGGATCGGGTGGCACCGATTTTTTCTGACCGAAAATGCGGGAGAGGTTTTGTGTTTTTGGGTAAATAAAGCGTGATCTACCTTTTATTTGGAGATGTTATGAATAAGACATTCAAGGTGGTATTCAATAAAGCGCGTGGGATGCTGATGGTGGTAAACGAAAGCACGTCGTCGGTGCAGAAGAAGCCCGGGACGACATGGCTGACGGCCGCTGTGATGGCAACTTTTATGGCGGCGCCTGCTTTCGCTGAAGACGTGGTGCGTACCGTTATCGAAGAGGATACCGCACTGGTTTCAAGTAGCGCTAGTGATGTTTATTACGATGTAAATGTTGGGACGATTTCCAAGACGAAAAAAATCGGTACAAATCAGTCCACAGTGGGTAGCGACAACGGAAAACGGATTGATTTGAAGGCCAATGTTGATTCACTGGAGATTGTTAGCCGGGAAAATATGGGGGGGGGGGATGCAAACCCCCTCTAATCGTTCCGCGATTTATGTGAAGAACAAAACCACCTTAACGGCAACAGGAAACGAGATCAGTTTGATTGCCGAAGGTGTCGCAGGAAAGGATATTGTAGGTCTTAAGGCAGAGTCCCATTCATCCGTGGGTATCACAACAGTGGGTGATCTGTCAATCTCCGTTAAGAATATCGACCCAAAATCTAGTAAGAAAGCAACACTTTATGGCATCTACGGTAAAGATTCTTCAGTCACGGCAAAGTCGGATAAAACCTTGTCGGTCATGGTGAAGGATCTGGAAGTCGATGAAGAAGCCGTAGCCGTATATTCATATACCAATAGCACCGTTTCTCTCTCAGGGGAAGATGTCGTCATCGGTGTCCAAACGACCCAAGCTCACAAAGATATGACAAATCGCGCTAAATCCGTAAAGGGGATTCGCGCGAGGTCGGGCACGGTTGAGATTTCAGGAAATACCGTCAGCATTGATCTTGGAACTGAAGCGAATACCACAGCCATCCAATCCGAAAGTTCCAAGGGGAACGTCTCCATAAAAGGAGAGAAAATCAAAATTTCGGGTGATATGGCTTTGGTTACGGGAAGCAACGGGACGATCGATGTAACGGCATCAGAAGGCACCATTGCTGGTCGTATGTCAATCAATAGCGGAAGCGCGACAGTCACGGGACAAGGTGTTGATTACACAACCACCATGTCAGGTGATGTCGTCACCGTCATGAATCTCGGAACGCTGAATCTGAATGTAGACAAGGTCGCTTTGGTGACTCAGGGGACCAACCAGCCCGACGTATCTTCTGCGGCAATTCGACTGGATGGAAAGTCCGTTGCCGACATTAAGGCCCATACGATTAGTCTGACGGAAGAATCTTCAGCGGCGAATCGTGCCGCGATCTGGCTTCAGGGCAATACGCAGGAGACAGTGGCTCCAGAGGGTACGGCAACGTTGACGCTGAATGCGGACCACATTGAGATTGCTTCCAAGACCACCGGCATTACGGCATTCTCAAATTCCACGTTGGTTGCAAATGGCAACCTCAACCTTACCGCTGATGGAAAAGCCATTGATACGCGCGGAAACTCCGTCATCAAAATCAATGAGGAAGGGAAATACGCGACAAAAATCACTGGCGACATCGTTTTTGAAAGCCCCAACAATCCGAGTAGCTCGGCAAGTAGCGGCAATCTGATCAACTCCAATGTGAACATCGTCTTTGCTGGTGAGGATTCCGTATGGAACGGTCAGTCCTATCAGAGCTACAAAAAGGAAGTTGATGGAGTGGTTCAAGACGTCAAGACGAGCAAGATCAACAACGGCAATACCCACAACGGCAACGTAATCGGGTTCAGCGTTTCGCTCCAGAACGGTGGTACGTGGAACGTCTTGGGCGACAGCTTCGTCAACCATCTTGAACTCAAAGACGGCGGCATCATCAAGGTGGACAATGCCGTCAATGAATTCAATGTCGGATTCTGGAACGGTACGGACGTTACGTCCGACTTCATTGTTTCCGGAAAGGGCAATCAGTTGTGGCTTGGCGACAACACCGTTCTCACGGGCGACATCACGATTAAAGCGGATGGTGAATTGCTGACTTCGTTGACGACGGCCTTCACGGGGGCGAGCATCGACGGCAGCAGGACGCTTGTCGTGAAAAACGATCTGGCGGGACGTCTGCATTTTGCCGATAGTGAAGGCACGTTGGTCGTCAACGACTCCTTTATCTTCACCGGCGAGACGCTGACGAAGTTGACCGATGTCTATAAGGATCAAGTGGGCCTGAATTTCGCCAACGCCACCTTGCAGCTCAATAACCAAACGAGCATCGATACCAAGATCGCCGTGAGTTCCATTGCGAGCAATCAAGCGGTTTCGATCGGTGCGTCAGGGGATCTGACGCTGCAGGGGGAAAACGGTGTTTCCAACATCGTTCTTTTGACGAATGAAGGCAAGCTCTCCGTCGTCAACAACGCGCAGGTGATGGTTGACAAGCTCACGGGGACCGGCAGCATCAACCTCGGCGAAGAAAACGGCAGCGGAGCCAAATTCAACGTGGGTACCTTGGCCATGACGGAGGGGACGATCTTCGTGGATCCTCTGTATGGGCATTCCACCTTGACGGTCGGGGAAGTTGAAGACGGAGCGCTCGCAGTCGACGTGATCGGCGGAAGCGGCGCACTGATTGCGATTGGTGCCTCGGAAGCGGATGTTTCGAGCGCGGCGGGTAAACTCGGCTTTGCCGATCGTACTTCGCTTCTTTATACGGCCCAATCCCTCGACATTACGAGCGGCAGCCTTCATGTTGCCGATGCTCTGACTGCAGCGGACGCCGCCGGAGCCGGCCAGGTGAAGGTGGGTGCCAAGGGGGCGCTCATTGTGGATCAGGCAGCGGTAGGGAGTCAGGTCTTTACCAATGCGACCAACGATACTTCGGTCACGTTCAGCGATGATGGCAAGTTGGGTATTGTCAATGCGTCGGTAGGAACATTGAGACTGGCGGATACGGTGACGGGCCTGACGACCGAGGCGGTGACCACCGACACGCCCTTTATTGAAGCGACGGTAACGGGCGGCGTGATCACCACGGAAGTCTCGGCAACCGGCGGTCTGGCGGCGCTTGCCTCCACCGGCGTTCAAGCAATGACGCGTCGCGCGGATTCGATTTTGGCGCAGACGATTGCCGATCGGACGTCGTTGGATCAGGAGTATGCCGCCGGTGCCAACCTTTGGGTTGATGTGACGGGCGAACGCTACGAAGCCGACAAGCTCGACAACAAGGCTTCCTTCAAGACGGATATGGGATACGGTGCGTTTGGGGCCGATTTCACGGTGACGGAAGACATGATGGTCGGCGCGGCGGTTCAGTACGGCAAGGGAACGCTGCGTAGTCCGGTTTCCTCCATCAAGAACAGCATTGACAGCTATGGCTTTACCGCCTACGGCGCAATGAAGTTCGGAGATTCGAAGATTGTGGCGGAAGCAGCCTACATCAAGAACGAGAACGACATTACGTCTTCTCAAACGGCTTTGAATCAGAAATTGGATGCGGACATCTATTCGTTGGGGATTCACGGCCAACCGGTGAATGTCAAGTGATCTTTCGCCGATTTTGTTCTTAAAAAGTAGGTTGTAGTCTGAGCTCAGTGAGGGCTTTGCCCTCTCCGCCTTCGGCGGATTCACCCAGAGTTTTTTGGCCCGTAGAAAACCTTTGATGCAGCTGTGCAGCACCGTTCGCGCGGAGAGGTCGGCAGGCCGGTAGAATGACCCTCCTCAGGCAGGAGGAGTCCGAGCCTGAGGCCCGCGGAAAACCGTTGAACGCCCTGTTGCAGCAACAGCGGGGCGTTTGTTCAAGCTGCCCTGGCATGCTTTTCCTCCAACTGCCCATTTTCGGGGTTAAGCCACACCTCTTTGATCGGCGTACAGTTCAGCACTCTCCCGGTGATCCAGCGCTCCGGATGGCGTCTGCGAGCCTCCAGCATCGTCTCCCTGCGTCGGCGCAGCACCTCCGCGTCCTCGCCGCGATAGCGCTGCCCCGGCGTTACCATGCGGATGCCGCGGTGTCTGTGGTGCTCGTTGTAGTGGTCTACAAAGCCCTGCACCCATTGCTCAGCTTCCTCAGCATTGTCGAAGCCGTCACGGGGGTACAGGTAATCGCCGCTGTACTTGAGCGTACGGAAGAAGGACTCCGAATACGGATTGTCGTTGCTGACTCGCGGACGACTGTGCGAGAAGGTAATTCCGTTCTTCTCAAGCAAAGCCAAAGTGGGAGCGGCCTTCATGCTCGCACCATTGTCTGAGTGCACGACAAGCTGTCCGGGCTTGATTCCGTATCGCCTGAAGGCATCCCCGAGAAAGCGCGCGGCGAAGTCGGCATTATCAGCCTCGAATACCCTGGCGCTCACAACCATGCGGCTGTAGACGTCGACAATGACATACGCGTAGTAGAACCTGCCCGTGTACTTGCTCGAGCGCAGATAGGTGATGTCCCAGGTCCACACCTCGTTTGGCTTCTGTGCGCTGTAGGCAGTCGGCTTGCTGCGCCGGCGGGCTTCCCGGGTAGGCGCACGGCGTGCGTTCAATCCCCGTGCCCTGAAGAGACGGTAAAGCGTTGAGAGAGAGCACCAGTACTCCTTGTTTTCATCGAGCAGCTTGTAGAAGGCCTGCGTCAGACTAAGATCCCGCACATCGGCTTTGCAGAAGCGATCTACGATCTGCTCACGCAGGTCCTCAGGGATTTGCCGCGGGCTCGTAAAGTTGCTGCGGTCGAGCCGGCCATCACCATCCGGAGCATGCCGCCAGTTCTGCAGCGTCCGTGGGGTAATGCCGACTGCCTCGCAGGATTGCTTCTGCGACAGTCCTTTCGATTGACCGAGTTCGACCAGAGTAACGATTTCCCGGCGATCTTGGGCACGGATCAGCTTTCCTTTGCCCCCCAGATCGCCTCGGCTTTTTTTGACAACATCAGCATCGTTGCAGCATCGGCTAATGCCTTGTCTTTTCTGGCGATTTCTCGGTCCTTCCTGGCATTTTCCTTCTTGAGTTCAGCCATAGCCGACATCTGAGCATCATGGAGCTTCTTGTCAACCGCATCCGGATGATTGTTAAACCATTCGGCCCAGGCATCGACTGTGGAGGCGAGGTAGCCATGCTTGCGGCAGAACTGGCCGAAGGCAGTCTCGCTCATGATTTCTCTGGCAACGACTGCGGTGTGGGCTTGAAGGTAGGTCACTCCTTTAGGGAGCTTGAGGCTGGTCATGAGCTTGGGATTTCCTTTGTTGGGCAGCGTGCCGCAGACTGCTTGCTCTCTTGCAATCTTAAGCCAGTACGAGATCGTTGATTTGCCGATCGAATACTGCTCCACGGCTTCAGAGATGCTGAGCTCCTTGCTCAGCAGGCGCGTTACGACGTTGTCTTTGAACTCCTGCGAATATCGCATGTTTTGCCACTCCATGAAAGGTTGAAGGGGTGGCGAAAGGTAGTATGACATCTAATGCAACATCGCTTCACGGCAGGCAACTTCCAGTTCGTACCGAGCGTCGGGGTGCGTGTGTCTCGGCTGAACACCGACTCGATGCAGGTTGGTTCCGTCAACATCAAGAAGCAAGAGCAGACGTTGGTTCAGGTGCCGATTGCGTTGCGCGTTAACGGCTTTGAACAGAACGCCGCCGGTTGGTTTGTCTCTCCCAGCTTCAGGATTGCTTATGTCCCGACCTTCGGCGACAAGGAAATCTCGGTGCTTGGTCTGAACCAATCCGTGATCGATACGAGTCCCGTGCAGGGAGACTTCGGCATTCGTGCCAAAAAGGGCAATTTGATGCTCAACGCCAATTTCATGTTGGGTGGCGGCAAGGACGGTGCGTCCTCTGTCGGCGGCAAGATGGGGTTGCGGTACGTCTTCTAAACGCGTCGCTTCATCCTCTTGAGCTTCCAGCAAGAAGACGAGGGGGATGGGGTGAGAGGCGGGGCAAGAGGGAGAGGTAATCTCTCTCTTGCTCCGCCTTTGTCTTGTGGTCGGAGACTCTGAGGGCCGGCTGCCCGTCAAACGTTTGGGGTGGAGACGGAGAAAACGCCAATGCAACTCCCCCAAGAGCCCATTTTCCCCAACTGCCATCTTCTTTTTCACCAAAGTCTTTTGGATCAACATCTTTAGCAGAGATTTGTCTAGAAACCCACATCATGTCCGCGATGTTGCTGGCATAACTTTTTTCAGGATCTAACTGATGAAACTCGGCGTCTCTTTTGCGGAGTTGATGAAAAAAAGAAGGGCGAGAAAAAGCGCGCTCCAGTACCAGCCCGGGATGTCCGGAAACCAGTAGCTGATCACAATCTGCGCGGCAACGAGGTCAACGGCAATCGTCACGGCCCAGTTGTAGACGTAATTGACGGCCAGGGCGTACCCGAAGCCCGGATCCACAAACCGTTCGCCGTAGGCGGCAAAGGTGCCGCTTACAGGAGAAAAGGCGGCAAGTTCGCCCAACGCCGTCATCAGAAAGTACACCATCACGCCGATCACAAGGTAGGCCGCAAGCGCCCCGCCCGGTCCCGCCTGACTGATCGCGGCGCCGAAGGCCACAAAAAGCCCGGTACCGATCGAGCCCCCGAGCGCGAGCATCGTCAGATGCCGGGGCTTCAGGGTGCGTTTGAGCTGATGGTTGGTTGCGTCAGTGTTGGTCATACAGCGGATTTTGTGCTTAGCGTTGTCTCAACGGCGACACTTGGGGGGATCCTTGGGGCGAACCATAGCCCGAAAGATCGAAAAATTTCCATAAATGTCGGATAATGAGGTGTAGGCGTTTATGCGTAAGGACTTCGTCTCAAGGCACAAGCGCTGGCTTTTCGTACGTCAGAAATACGAAAATACAATAAAAACAAAGACCGGCTTGAAACCAAACAACCGGCCTGACATGGTGGCTGCGCGGGGGAGCAATTCCCCGCGCAGTTTCTTATAGACAAGCCCCGACATCAGAGAAAGGCTGTTTCGGCCGTCAATGACGCAGCCACTTCCTCTGCCGTCGTGGTGAGAAGCCGGAGATCGGTTTTCTCGGCGGTCACAACGGTGAGAAGCGTCTTTTCCATGAGTTCCTCAGAAAACACCGCTGCCTTTCGTCCGTCATGCGTTTTGACGGCGAGTTCCTCTTCGTCGGTGACAAAAACCCCGGGAAGCTTCACCGCGCACTCGTTCATGCCCCAGGCTTCATAAAAAGCGCGTACCGGGTTATCCCGTACCTTTTCAAAACGCCGCTCGCCGTAAAGCCGTTTGTAAAGGGTTGCCACGGGTCTGTCTGCATCTATCACTTCAAGGTCAATCGCCGCGGGGGTGTCGGCCACCGCCACGCCGACCCAAGTCTTTGTGTGCGAGATCGTGGCGTAAAGGGGCATTCTGACGCCGCTATCCCGGGCAACGATCAAGGGGGAAAAGGGCGGACGCTCTTTAAGAACCGCCTCGCGGCCGAAAAAGCGCATCAGAAGGACTCTCATCATCAGCCGCACCCAAAGGTAGTCAGCACGGCGCTTGACGCTTACAAGGGACGCGGCGCGCACCAGAGCCTGCTCCGTGAGCCACCCGCGCGTGAGGTTTTCTGGCGGCAGCTCCGCAATCCGGGGCATCGTGAGAACGTAACAGGCAGGGGCGGATGTGGTCATGGTTCAAAATAAAAGCGGGCATCGGATAAGCGGGATTTTAGACGCAGGCCTCACGCACGTGCGCAACACGGGCCGGCCGGAAAGTCCGGCTTTCGTGCGGAAAAAAAGCCAATGCGCAACGACCTTTCCGGGATTGCCTGACCAGCCAAAAACTAAAGCCTGCCTTCGGTTTTTCTATGATCGGAACTTTCAGACTGCTCTGACGCCGTCTCAAAGCCCCGCCTCGTCTACAATGCCGCTCAAACATGCGTCAGAACTAGGCCGGGCGGCGTAGATAATTACGCGCATCCAATAACTTTTCTCTAACATATAGTTTTAAAGCTATAAAAGACCGTTGTAATACGTCCTGCGGACAATCCTTATCAGAGGAGAGGCATCACAGGCGCCCTGAAAGCGCTTCCTGAGGCCCGAAACCACATGATCCCCAGAAAATTACTTTACGGCGTCTGGAACGGCGTCCGGTATGACAATACCCACGGCGGCGACGCGGCTCCGGCCGACCTGCCGCTCTCAGCGCTCACGAACTTTAATCCGGGCAATCCCATTGACGCCTTAGTCGGAAGCGCGGGCTTTCTTGTTTTTGACGACAAGGTGCCGTTGGCCGGAATACTTCTGAAGTACTACCGTACGGCGCGTCAGAATTCCTGCGGGCGCTGCACGCCCTGCCGCACGGGGTCGATTCTCATTGAACTCGCGCTTGAAGATACCGTCAACGGCCGCGGCGACCGCGTGGACTGGGCCCATATTTTGGATTCGGCCGAGCAGATGTATCAGACAAGCCTCTGCGGGATCGGCCTCACAACACCCGTGGCGATCATCGGAGCCTTAAGGCACTTTAAGGGGCGGCTCCTTGACAACCCCTGCGAACTGATGGGCGACATGTACACGACGGTCACCGCCAAATGTATTGAAGCCTGCCCCGCGCACGTCAACATTCCGCGCTACATCGACTATGTCCGTGACGGCAACACCGATCTTGCGGCAGGCGTCCTTTTGCATCACTATCCGCTTGTAGCGACCTGCGGGCGCGTGTGCGTGCGTCCCTGCGAAGGTGCCTGCCGGCGCAACTACGTCGATACCGCGGTTGCCATCCGCGACATCAAGCGCTTTGTGTCGGATAACGCCGGCGCGTCGGTCGCTGAAATGTTTGAGGGCGCCAAGCCGCAGCTTGACGCCACCAAAGCCAAAGTGGCGGTCGTGGGTGCCGGGCCCGCGGGGCTTAACTGCGCCTACCATCTTCTGATGAAGGGCTACCCCGTTGACGTCTTTGACAAAGACGAGCAGGCGGGCGGCATGGCGCTTCGCGGGATTCCGCCCTACCGCCTCCCCAAGGGGGTGCTGCAGAGCGAAACGGACGCCGTGAAAAAGCTCGGCGGCGTTTTCCATTACGGCGAACGGCTCGGCCGGGACATCACCGTTAACGGCCTTTTTGACGCGGGCTACGCCGCGGTCTTTCTCGGAATCGGCTGCGCGCAGGGCGCCTACCTGGGGCTTGCGGACGAAGACAGGACGCTTGAAGGCTACCGCAACGGCATTGATTTTCTGCTGCAGTGCGAAAAGGGTGTTGCCAAAAACGCGCCCCCGGTCTTTGAGGGGGACGTCGTGATCGTGGGCTGCGGGAACGTCGCGATGGACTGCTGCCGCACGGCCCGGCGAACCGCAACCGGCAAGGTCCACGTCGTTTACCGCCGCACGATCAAAGAGGCAAGCGCCGACATGGAAGAAATTGAGGCCGCTCAAGCCGAAGGGGTTGAATTTCACTTCCTCACCAACCCCGTCGCGATCATGAGCGAAGACGGCAAAGTCACCGGCGTTAAGGTGACCCGCATGGAACTCACTGAAAAAGACGCCCGCGGCAGACGGGGCGTGAGACCCGTCGTAGGCAGTGAATTTGTGATTCCCTGCTCAACACTTATTGCCGCGATCGGCCAAAAGATGGAAAAAGATGTTTTGACCGACGCCGACGGCGTGCTCCTGGACCGCCGCGGCAACATTGCGGTCACCGAAGCCCTCGCAACCTCCCGCCCCGGCGTTTTTGCGGGCGGAGACTGTGCAACGGGGCCCACAACGCTTATTGACGGTCTGGCTCACGGGCAGCGCGCCGCCGACAGTATCGATGAAT
>OMAQ01000955.1_pt1 | contig 13819 bp, 8 predicted proteins | sample 1673461 | NCBI WGS metagenome assembly OMAQ01 (sample SAMEA103958112, study PRJEB25191) | human gut metagenome | biome: human-associated habitat [ENVO:00009003]; feature: intestine environment [ENVO:2100002]; material: feces | place: Germany | collected 2013/2015
AAGGCCGATGCTGTGTCGCCTTCTTTCGTAAGAACCATCACTCCAAATTCCGTAAGAGCCAATCTTATTTGTTTTTCTTCCTTATGGTTGGAGGTTGTGCAAGCTCCGTCTTTTTAAGGTTTGCACAGCTCCGTCTTTTAATTCCACGTTTTCAAATGACCGTGCACAGCTTCATGACGTCTTGTTCGAAGGTGTCGCGGTTTATGGCCTTGCTCTTCACAGATGAGCGATAGTTGTAGATGGTGCGTGGGGTGTAGAACAGCAGGGCCGATATCTCGCTGCTCTCGGTCACGCCAAGGCGCACGAGGGCGAAGATGCGAAGCTCTGTGGTGAGCAGCGACACGCCCTTGCGGGGCAGAATCTTGGCATCGGGCAGAAGCAGCTTGTTAAACTCGTCCACAAAAGTGGGGTAGAGGTCCAGGAACGCCTTGTCGAAACGATGTAGGAACGAGGCAGCATCCTCGTCCGACATCTTCGACGATGAGGCCATGGACAGCAGTTCCTTTATCTGGTTTGCCTTGATCTTGCGCTTGACCGGCAGTTTAAACTTTGCCAGACGGTCAATGAAGTTGGCGCAGAGGTCGATATACAACTTTGCCAGATGCTCCCGTCGGCGGTTGGTGTCGAGCAGCCGGTCGTTGAGTGTGTGCAACCGGTCGTTGAGCGATGTAAGCTCGCTGTTTGTCTCAGACAGCTCGCGGCGCTTCGTGCTGAGCTGTCGGTTCTGCTTCATGAAGAAATAAACAAACACGATAAGGATGATGGCCAGCGACGACACGCCAAAGGTGGATATTCGCAACATGGTGTTGCGGCGTTTCATCAGCTGCTTGTAGGCTCCCACGATGACGGGCAGCTTCTGCGATATTTCTATTATGCGCAAGCGGTTGTTGAACAGCTTCGCGTCTTCCATCGCAAGGTTTATGTAGCGTTCCGCCCTCTCCATGTTGTCCTCGCCCTGTTGATAAAGGAACATGGCAAGGTCTTGCAGCGCCATGTTCTCGCGCGTGCAGTTGAGCAGGTCGCTATGCGCCGCCTCGATAAGATAATATTCGTAGTGCTCCATGTCGCCCTTCGCGCTGTAGTTGTGAGCCACGGCACATGCCGCCATGGCATATTCGCGGACATCATGAGGCGTGGAGCGGAGCACGCGGAAATAGCACTCAAGGGCGTTTCTGTTGTCGTGCTTCACATAAATATAATATTCGCCGCGATAATATTCGGTAGCAGGTGACGCACCTATGAACCTCATGGCGGTCTCCAGATTCTTGCTCGCACGCTCGCGGTAGATAGGTGTGAAGACGGCATCGTTGCAGTAGTCGGCCCAGTAGAGATAGATCCTGAAATGTGCGATGTAGCTCTTGAACATCACCTTGTTGTCGGTGCTGTCGAGCGGCTCCTTGTCAAGAAGCTCTATCGCTTCGGGGTAGAAACCGCCCATGCCCAGCAGCTCGGCCTTGTCCACGATGGCCATCTCTCTGATGTGGCGGTTGCCCGTCCTGGTGGCCATCTCATGCACCTTGTCTATATAGTGGAGTGCTGAGTCGAACTGTAGCACATGAAACTCGTTGAAGATGTCATAACACAGCGACATGCGCTCGTTGTCGTTGGCAGAGCGTCGCAACGAGTTGCGCAACATGTCGATCTTCATCATCTTCTTGGTCTGAAGCTTCTCCACCTGCTCTATCGCTTCGTCGAGCTTGAGCAGTTGGGCTTTGTTGTCGGCAGAGATGGTGATGACATGCAAGAGCATGATAAAAGCTAATAGTATGCGGCTCATAATTTGTCTTGTTGGATAGTTTTGTTTTCTTCCTTCCCCTTATTTTTTTCTTGTTTCCCTTCTGTTTGCCCTTGGCATCAGACGGTCTTCTAAAAGGAATAATAGGCAAAGATAGCAATAAAAAACAAAATTTCTACTTTTTTGCCCCGTTTTTTTATTAGATCCGTTGTTTTTGTTGTTTTGCAAAGAAAGTCGTTAATATTAGCCACAAAGTCTATAATATTTCAGTTTTTATGGTTTTTAAATGAAAGTACTTATTGCATGCCTTGTACTTCGGAAAAATGTTTGTCCATGTAATAGGTTGAAAAAGAGAAAGTTGAGAGTTGAGAAAAAATGTATTATGTACATTTGTGTTACTTTGTTCTCTTTTTCTTAGATATATATGTTAAATTCGCAACACCTTTTGTTTGTTGAGGCAAAAACGAGCAAAAGGCAAATCGCGAACAACAATTTATTTAAGAACATAATAACATTATAAAAAATGAGAAAATTACTCTTATCGGCGTTTGCCCTCCTCATGACCCTCGCGGCCGGAGCGCAGACCGTAACATCGCCCAACGGCAATGTTAGTGTGAAGTTCTGGCTTCAGGACGGACGACCCACCTATGAGATGAGCTACAAGAAGAAGGCTGTTGTGAAACCTTCGCACCTTGGTCTCGAGCTTGCCAAAGACAAGCACGCAAGCAACGGCCAGGACGAGCAGAACCTCATGGACGGTTTCACCGTGAAAGACCAGCAGACCTCTACCTTTGACGAGACCTGGACACCTGTGTGGGGTGAGACAAAGACCATCCGTAACCACTATAACGAGATGGCGGTGACCCTGAACCAGGCTTCCATGAACCGTGACATCGTTATCCGCTTCCGCGTTTATAACGAGGGTATGGGCCTGCGTTATGAGTTCCCGCAGCAGCAGAAGCTCAATTATTTCGTTGTGAAGGAAGAGCACACGCAGTTTGCCATGGCCGGTGACCACACCGCTTATTGGATCCCGGGCGATTATGACACGCAGGAGTATGAGCATGTAATCTCGAAGATGAGCGAGATTCGCGGCAAGATGAAGGATGCCGTTACAGGTAACTCTTCACAGACCACCTTCTCGCCCACAGGTGTGCAGACCTCGCTGCAGCTTAAGACTGCCGACGGTCTCTACATCAACATTCATGAGGCTGCATGTATAAACTTCCCCACCATGCACCTTAACCTCGATGACAAGAACATGGTGTTCGAGTCGTGGCTCACACCCGATGCCACCGGCAAGAAGGGCTATGTGCAGACTCCGTTCAACACGCCTTGGCGCACGGTTATGGTGAGCGACGACGCTCGCGACATTCTTGCATCTAACCTCATCTTGAACCTCAATGAGCCTTGCAAGATCGAGGACACATCATGGATCCATCCCACAAAATATTGTGGCGTGTGGTGGGAGATGATTGCTGGCGGACGCCAGTGGAGCTACACCTTCGACCTGCCTTCTGTGCATCTCGACAACCTCGACTACTCTAAGTGCAAGCCTCACGGACAGCATCCTGCCAACACAGCTAACGTGAAGCGTTACATCGACTTCGCTGCCAAGAACGGCCTCCAGGAGGTGCTCGTTGAGGGTTGGAACATCGGTTGGGAAGACTGGTTCGGTCATTATAAGGATTATGTGTTCGACTTCCAGACTCCTTATCCCGACTTCGATATCGAGGAGCTTAACCGCTATGCTCACTCTAAGGGCGTGAAGCTCATGATGCACCATGAGACCAGTGCCTCTACGATCAACTATGAGCGCCATCTGGAGAAGGCTTACAGCCTCATGAACAAGTATGGCTATGACGCTGTGAAGAGCGGCTATGTGGGCGACATCATTCCCCGTGGCGACTATCACTACTCTCAGTCGACCAACAACCATTACCTCTACTGCATCAAGGAGGCTGCCAAGCACCACATCATGGTGAACGCCCATGAGGCTGTTCGTCCTACAGGTCTCTGCCGCACATGGCCTAACCTCGTGGGTAACGAGTCGGCACGCGGTACCGAGTATGAGGCTTTTGGCGGAAGCGCCGATTATCACACTCTCATCCTGCCCTTCACACGTTTGCAGGGTGGCCCGATGGACTATACTCCTGGCATCTTCGTGACGAAGATCAGCGAGTGGAACCCCAACAACAAGTCGTTCATCCACACCACGCTCTGTGGTCAGCTCGCTCTCTACCTCACCATGTACAGCCCGTTGCAGATGGCTGCCGACCTGCCTGAGAATTATGAGAAATATGACGACGCCTTCCAGTTTATCCGCGACGTGGCATGCGACTGGGACGACTCTCGTTATCTTGAGGCAGAGCCTGCCAAGTATATCACCGTTGCCCGTAAGGCCAAGGGCACCGACAACTGGTTCATCGGCGGCAAGTGTGATGCTGAGGGCCACAAGAGCCGCATTAAGCTCGACTTCCTCGACAAGGGCCGCAAGTATGAGTGTGCCATCTATGCTGATGCTCCTGACGCTTCTTACGACAAGAATCCGCAGGCTTATGTCATCACTCACCGCACGGTGAAGAAGGGTGACGTGCTGAACCTCACTCAGGCTTCTGGCGGTGGCTTCGCCGTTAGCCTTATCGCTAAGTAAAGATTAAAGGCAATGATTGTTTTGGATAACTTGTTTCTGACAGAAACGAAAACTGGTCGTTTCCAATCATAATAAAGAACGATTGGTTTCTAACCAGAAACAACAAAGAAAATGCCCTCCATCAGAGCTTCTGCTTTTATGGAGGGCGTTTTGCTTTTTAATATTTACCTTTTTTATATTTACCTTCTTTATATTTTCCTTTTTAATATTTTTTCTTCTTTTGTTTTCAATAGGAAACCTTCTTCCCTAAGATTTTTTTTAGAAAAAAACAGTCGACGGTATTTTCAAAGAGCAGAAGGCTACCTTTTTTCAGCTCTAAAAGCACCTGTTTCCAAAAAATTGGCAATAATATTTTGCAATTCTATGTGGGAACATGGTGCATATCATGGATATAAGGGTGAAAATCTAAAATAGTTGGTCCCTGTGGCGCGCTTTTTGTATCTCCTTAGCAATGAGTCGCACCATTAATTCTGGCAAAACAGGGTTCTGTTAATGGAATGGTATTGGCGTCATGGAGGTTGTCAGTTTCTCAAACGTAGCGGTTTCGACCAATCGTCCGCGAAGCGACCTGACCCTTGGCATGTTCTCAAACCAACGGTTGTCTGTGGTGTACCAACGGTAGGCTGTGATACCTTTTGCCTCACTAATCCTTTGGTTTATTTCCCTTGCGAACTTCGGGTTCACTGAGGACAGGTAACGCTTGCCGTTTGTGGTCTCTATGGCGAGCACGAGAAATTGCCTGATAATGGTCTTTGACCCCGTGTAGGCTTTCTTGACACCTTCCATCTTTGTCATCACGTGTATGTCCCAGCCTTCGCGGTTTAGTCGTGCCATCATTCCTCTGAAGACGACACCATGGGGCGACGAGTCTTTCACCCCGCTCGCGGCGATGCTAAGATGTATCATCTCGTGGAGCAGGACGTTGCGGAACTGGTATTCGGTCTGGTCGTAGAAGTTGCTGATGGAAAGCGTGAACGCGTTGGCGGAGTTGCCCCGGCTGAAAAGCTGCCTGCCCAAGATGAGTCCGCGCTTATACGACAAGGAACCGAGTTGCGACCTTGAACGGCCAATGAAGAAACGCGGCTCAGGAAGCTTGTCGCCAAAATATTGCTTGTTGAACTGGCGGAAGTTGTCTCTAAGCCATATTATGTCAATCTGCATGGTGTTTTGCTTACGAAAAAGCCGCGCTGTTCCACGTTTGCCAGAAAATGTCCGGGTAAACGTCGCGGAATAGCGCGGCAATTTTTTTATAAGTCTGGAATATAAAGTCTATATTGCTGTTCCTGTGTCCACTATAAATAATGTGTGATTACAGCTTGCAGAGCTCCACGAGCTTGTCAACGGCTGCGTTGAGACCGTCGAGATCCTTTCCGCCTGCCTGCGCGTAGTGAGGCTGGCCGCCGCCACCACCCTTGATGAGCTTGGCCGCCTCGCGTACAATCTTTCCGGCGTTGAGATCGTGCTCGCTCACCATGTCGTCGGAGAACATCACGGAGAGCATTGGCTTGTCGTGTGCATTGCTGCCTATTGCGCAAACGAGGTGCTCTGGAATGCGCTCGCGAATCTTGAACACGAGGTCCTTGGCACTGTTGGCTTCGAAAGGCACGATGGCCTTGATGACCTTCACGCCATTAATGTCCTTGGCGTCGTTTACGAGGCGGTTGCACATCTGCTGCACCACCTGGGCCTGGAATTGCTCAACCTGCTTTCTGAGTCCGGAGTTCTCGTCGATAGACTTTTGTATGGCCTTGCCAAGATCCTTGGCGTTGTTGAACATGCCCTTTATGACGTCGAGAGTGTCTTGCACGGCATAGATGCCTTCTTCGGCGGCCTCGCCCGTGAGAGCCTCTATACGGCGAATGCCAGCGGCGACACTGCTCTCGGAGATGATCTTGAAGAAGCCGATGTGGCCAGTGCTCTTCACGTGGATACCGCCACAGAACTCAGCCGACGGCCCAAAGCGTACCACGCGCACCTTGTCGCCATATTTCTCGCCGAAGAGAGCCACGGCACCAAGCTTCTTGGCCTCCTCCATAGGAGTGTCACGATGCTCGTCGAGAGGAATGTCCTGACGTATCATCTTGTTTACTATGCGCTCAACCTGCCTGAGCTGTTCAGCAGAAACCTTTTGGAAATAGTTGAAGTCGAAACGCAGTATCTTTTCGTCGACATAAGAGCCACGCTGCTCTGTCTGCTCACCGAGCACCTGCTTCAAGGCATAGTCGAGAAGGTGGGTGGCTGTGTGGTTGCATGCTGATCCCTCGCGCTTCTCAGTGTCAACCTCAGCGTGGAGGTCAGCGGTGATGTCCTTAGGCAACTTCTTTATGATGTGTATGCTTTGGTTGTTCTCGCGCTTCGTGTCAACGACCTCAATGGTCTCGTCGTCGAAGACGAACTTACCCTTGTCGCCTACCTGGCCCCCCATCTCACCGTAGAAAGGAGTCTGGTCGAGCACTACCTCATAAAAGACGTTCTTCTTTTGTGTCACCTTGCGGTAGCGCAGTATGTGAGAGTCGCAAGCGTCGGCATCGTAGCCCACGAACTGCTGCTCGCCCTCTTTCACTGTCACCCAGTCGCTGTTCTCCACGGCAGCGGCGTTGCGCGCACGCTCCTTTTGTTTCTTCATCTCTTCCTCGAATCCCTTTTCGTCGACGGCAAATCCGTTTTCACCGCAGATGAGCTCTGTGAGGTCGAGTGGGAATCCGTAGGTGTCGAAGAGACGGAAGGCTTTCTCGCCTTCAAGTTCCTTCTTGCCAGCGGCTTTCAGCTCCTCCATGTCAACTGACAGCAAGCTTATGCCGCGGTCGAGTGTGCGAAGGAAGGAGTCTTCCTCCTGCTTCATGACCTTGGCTATGAGCTCTTGTTGAGCCTTGAGCTCCGGGTAAGCACCACCCATCTCTGCCACGAGCACGGGCACGAGCTTGTACATGAATGCCTCTTTTTGGTCGAGGAATGTATAGGCGTATCTCACGGCACGGCGGAGGATGCGGCGAATGACGTATCCGGCCTTGGCGTTGCTTGGCAGCTGACCGTCGGCGATGGCGAATGCCACGGCGCGCAAGTGGTCGGCGACAACGCGAATGGCAATGTCTACCTTCTCCTTGTCGTTCACGCCCTCGCCATTGTGTCCCTTTGGGAACGTGTGGTTGTATTTATGACCCGACAAGCGCTCAATCTCCTCTATGATTGGCGAGAAGATGTCGGTGTCGTAGTTGGAGTTCTTTCCTTGAAGCAGTCTGACGAGACGCTCGAAGCCAAGGCCCGTATCGATGACGTGCATCTTCAGCGGTTCCAACGAACCGTCGGCCTTGCGGTTGAATTGCATGAACACGATGTTCCATATTTCGATGACCTGTGGGTGATCCTTGTTGACGAGTTGCTCTCCAGGCACCTTCTTCTTCTCCTCTTCCGGGCGGAAGTCGATGTGAATCTCGGAGCAAGGGCCGCAAGGTCCCGTGTCGCCCATCTCCCAGAAGTTGTCGTGCTTGTTGCCGTTCACTATGTGGTTTTTCGGGAAATGCTTCTCCCAATATTTCGCGGCCTCGTCGTCGCGCGTTATGTTCTCGGATGGGTCACCTTCAAACACGGTAACGTATAGATCCTTGGGGTCGAGATGAAGCACGTCGACAAGATACTCGTAGGCATAGTCAATAGCGCCCTCCTTGAAATAATCGCCGAAACTCCAGTTGCCCAGCATCTCGAACATGGTATGGTGGGACAGGGCGGAGTCGCGTCCGACCTCCTCAAGGTCGTTGTGCTTTCCGCTGACACGCAAGCATTTCTGCGAATCGGTGCGGCGGCATGGGTTAGGGTCTTTTGTGCCGAGAATAATGTCTTTCCACTGGTTCATTCCAGCATTGGTGAACATCAGTGTTGGGTCGTCCTTCACCACAATTGGGGCGGAAGGCACGATGACGTGTCCTTTTGACTCAAAAAACTTCAAGTATGAGTCGCGGATTTCATTTGCTGTCATCATCTGTATCTTGATTTTTTTAATTATGTTCCTTTATTTTGCGAATATATCTATTGAAAACAATTGCAAAGTTACTAATTTCTTTGATTTTTAAGTATCTTTGCAGACATAAAGAATGATAATTATGGAATCAGATAGCGATAAAAACAAGAAACTGTATTATTCCATCAAAGAAGTGGCTCAGATAATCGGCGTAAGCGAAAGCACGCTGCGTTTTTGGGAGAAAGAGTTTCCTAATATCAAGCCAAGGACAGTCGGCACAAACAGGGTGCGCCACTATACGGATCGCAATATAGAGGATCTTAAAGTCATCTACAACCTCATAAAGGTGCGAGGCTTTAAGATTTCTGCCGCACGCACCTATTTGCGCAACAACCGTGATGGCGTGGACAAGAGTTCGGAGATTATCAACTTGCTGCAAGACACGCTCTCCGAGCTGAAAAGCATCAAGAAGCATCTTGACCTTCTTTAATAGAACGAAAAAACGCTTCCTCTCTTTGGGGAAGCGTTTTTTGTCTCTTAAAGAATCTGCCTGACGTCTTTCAGGTCGTCAACTTTCTTCAGTCTGCCTATGATGGTCTTCACGTCATCACGGTCATGGATCCGAAGCTCTATCTGCCCGCTGAAGATGCCTTCGTCGGCGGTGAACGACACCTTGTGAATATTAATGTTCATCTTGTTTGAGATGACTTCAGTCACGTCGTGCAGTATGCCTTTGCGGTCAATGCCTTTTACCTCTATTGTCGCGTCAAAGTAGAGCTGGCGGTGCATGTCCCAGACGGCATCGAGAATGCGAGGCCCGAAATTGGCCTTTAGCTTGTTGGCCGTAGTGCACGAACGCTTATGAATCTCAACGTGGTGCTTGCTGTCGATGAATCCAAGGATGTCGTCGCCGGGAATTGGGTGACAACAGGTTGGGAAGACATACATTCCGATGGTGCGTTCTGATATGACGCAAGGTATCTTCTTGTTGAAATTCTTGTCTGCCACCAGCAGCTCGTCGCTGACGGGTTGCGTGTTGTCTTCCTTCTTTCTCTTTCCGATGAAGGGCACGAATCTCTTCCAACCAGAGATAGGCGAACTTTTCTTCTCGCTGATGACCTCAGCGTCGCCGTCGCCCAGGATGACCACTTTTTTGCCCACTGCAATGAAGAATTGTTCGTGAGTCTTTATCTCATGATATTTGCAGAGCTTGTCTATGATGTCGGGTGAAGCTTGTATGTCCTTGTCTTTAAGCCATTGCTTGAAGATGTCCTCACCAGTGTTTTGTTGTTCACGACTGTCCCGCCTGAGTATTGCCTGAATCTTGGATCGAGCCTTGGCGGTGTAAACAAAGTTGATCCATGATGGCTGCACGTGCTGCGAGTTTGACGAGAGAACCTCCACCTGGTCGCCACTTTGCAGCTTGTGGCTCAGTGGCACGAGCTTATGGTTAACCTTGGCCCCTATGCAGTGGCTGCCGAGGAAAGTGTGTATCTGGAACGCGAAATCAAGAACGGTACTGCCTGATGGCATGGTCTTGACTTCACCTTTTGGCGTGAAGACGAATATCTCAGTGGCGAAGAGATTGAGCTTGATAGAGTCTAAGAAGTCCATGGCATCAGGCTGTGGGTCATCAAGAATCTCCTTGATGGTACCCAGCCACTTGTTAAGCTCGGTGTCCTCGTCGGTGGAATCGTGCTCTTTGTATTTCCAATGGGCCGCGAAGCCTTGCTCGGCTATGTCGTCCATGCGGTCGGAGCGGATCTGCACCTCTATCCATTTGCCTTGCTTAGACATCATGGTGGCATGAAGAGCCTGGTAACCATTTGCCTTAGGGTGGTTTACCCAGTCGCGTAAGCGGTCGGGGTGGCTCTTGTATATCTGGTTGAGCGCTACGTATATTTGGAAGCACTCGTTTATCTCGTCGTTGCGGTCTTTTGGCGTGAAGATTATCCTTACGGCAAGGATGTCGTATATCTCCTCGAAGGTGACGTGCTTGTTTTGCATCTTGCACCAGATGGAGTAGGGGCTCTTCACGCGCGCCTTGATATGGTATTTGAAGCCCATCTTGTCGAGCGACTCTTTTACAGGCGCTGTGAACTTGTCGAAGAGGTCCTGGCGTTCCTTCTCCGTCATGGAGAGCTTCTTTATTATTCGGTCGTATTCCTCAGGATGCTCAAACTTAAAGCTCAAGTCCTCAAGCTCTGTCTTGATTTTGTTGAGTCCCAGTCGGTTGGCGATAGGCGCGTAGATGTAAAGCGTCTCGCCGGAAATCTTGTATTGCTTGTTTTTCGGTTGCGAGTCGAGCGTGCGCATGTTATGCAATCGGTCGCAAATCTTTATGAGTATGACACGTATGTCATCGCTCATGGTCAGCAATAGCTTCTTGAAATTCTCTGCTTGGGCCGACGCGTGGTCGCCAAAGATGCCTCCGCTGATTTTGGTAAGTCCATCCACGATTTGCGCAATCTTTGGGCCGAATATGTTCTCAATGTCCTCCGTGGTGTAATCAGTGTCTTCCACTACATCGTGAAGCAGGGCCGCGCAGATACTGGTGGAGCCTAACCCCATTTCCTCGCACGCTATCTGCGCCACAGCGATAGGGTGCATGATGTATGGCTCGCCCGATAGCCTCCTTACGCCTTTGTGGGCTTGGCGGGCAAAGTTGAAAGCTTTGGTGATGATGTCCACCTTGCGGCGGTGAGAGGAATGCAGGTAAGTGTCGATAAGATGATTAAACGCGTCGGTTATCATCTTGTTGTCGGCCTGCTCTCTTTCTTTGTTTTTCAGCTCCTGGTCGTCCATACTCAATCAATATTAATAGGTTTGTCCCACAAGGTATTGTGTCAGTTTACTTCACGCGGATTTTCTTTCCAGCCCTGATGTTGCTGCCGCTTATCTTGTTCAGCTTCTTCAGTTTCGAGACCGTGGTGTGGTTGCGTTCCGCTATCTCGCTCAAAGTGTCGCCTTCGCGCACTGAGACATTCTTGGCCTTTTGCGTGTGCTTCTTGCTCTTCTTCTTGCCTTTTCCCTTTCTGCTGCTCTTCTTTGATGAGCTTCCCGAGCGCTGGTGGGTCTTCTTGGCAGTTGTTTTTTGCTCGTCGGCCTCAGCTGCTTCGTAGGTCACCTTGTTGTCGTTTACGGAATAGTTGTCACTTCCGCCAGCCACTTCAACCTCGGTTCGCTTTGGCTTGTAGTTTTTGGGTGATGCCGCGCAGATGGAGTCCTCTTTGTCGATGAAGACGGGTATGAGTGACGATGGCAGGCGGAGTGAGGCGTAGCCTGACTGACCGTTCACGATGTCGCGACGATATTGTGGGTTGAGGCTTTTCAGCTGTTCTACGCTGATGTCGAGCACTTGCGCTATCTGCTCGAAATGCATGTCCCTGTCTACCATCACCGTGTCGGTGGCCGCTGGAAGTTCCTTGGTTGTCAACGGGCAGATGTTGTGGTCGCAATAATAGTTCATCACGTAGTTGGCGGCGATGAACGCAGGCACGTATCCACGTGTCTCCGCTGGCAATTTAGGATAAATCTTCCAATAGTCGCGCTCGCCTTTAGAGCGTCTTATGGCCTTGTTGATCGCGTTGGTGCCGCAGTTGTATGCGGCGATGACAAGATTCCAGTCTCCGTATACCTTGTAAAGGTCGCTGAGATAGTGGGCGGCAGCATAAGACGCCTTCACGATGTCGCGCCTCTCATCGACCAATGAGTTGACTCTCAAGCCGTAGCGCTTTGCCGTGCGGAGCATGAACTGCCAAAGTCCAATCGCGCCTACCCTTGACTTGGCCATTGGGTTGAGGGCCGACTCAATCACGGGAAGGTATTTCAGTTCCAATGGCAGGTCGTAGCTTTCGAGGGCTTCCTCGAAAACGGGAATGTAGAAGTTTTGCGCTCCGAGCATTGCCGCCACCTTGCGCCGCAGTGGACCAGTGTAGTGGTCAATGAAGGCCTGCACGATGTCATTGTAAGGCATCTCTATGACGGTAGGCAACTTAGAGAGCCGCTCCTTATAGACACTCGCCTCATACACCGGGTTGATGTCGGGCATGTTGCAGTCGGTGTCTGGTTGCAGATACATCTTGGCGTTGTAATGGTGCATCAGGCTGTCGAGGTCTGATGTCATTGATTCGGGCAAGTCTATCTTCTCTTCCTTGCCGTTGTCCTTGACAACTACGGTCTTGTCTTCTTGTTGCGCGTTAGCCGAGAGGCAGAACGCGAATATTGTGGATATGATGAGTAGTCTTTTTTGTTTCATCCTTATTTTCAGTGCGAATTGAATGTCATTTGTTTCGTCAGCGGTGATTCCGTCAGAAGGTAAAACCGCATTGCAGCCCCACGGCTGGCTTGTTGAACTTGTTTAGCCCGTTCTCTTGGCTGTTGAATACCGCTGGGGAGAAGTGGAAGCTTAGGTCTGGGGAAATGTCAAACTCTGACAATGAGGCGTCCACGTAAGCGTCTACCACCGACAGGGCATAGACGCCAATCATCACGAAGAAGCTCAGGTCTCGCCAGCTGCGGTAGCGATCCTTACGTTTGCGGAACACTTCCTGCCATCTTTGCTGGTTCTCGGCCGTGATTTGCGTGCCGAGATGCAGAAACTGGTTATAGCTTTGCGTGTTCGGGTCGTCGTCCATGATGTCGAGATAAGCCTGGCTGTAATCATGGTACATCATGTTGTTCCATCTCAAAGCGTAGGCGCACCCCACGAACCCTCCATAGAATATTGGCAGTTTCCAATACTTGCGGTTGTATATCTGTCCGGCTCCCGGCACGACGAGGGCAAGCCATAAGGCCCTTTTGGGATTTGGCTTCCATGTCGCCCAGTCGCGTTTAGGCTTAGCCAGTTTAGCCACATCGTCTTGGCTTTGCCGTTCGGTTTCGCCCATGATGTTAGCGTCCACAAGCTTCTCGGCGCGTATGGTGTCGTTGCCGTGCTTTTGGTTGACCGTTTGCGCCTGCGTGCGCTGTGGGCAGCACAACATGCAAATGGTCGCTGTGAATATGCTTATTATATAATGTGTCGAGTGATGTAATGACATAAGTAGTGCGACGGCTTCAGTCTGCCTGTGCGTTTTGTTGCTTCATTCCGTCGAAGACGTTCATGATGCGCTCAAGTTCCTCTTCGTTGTTGAAAGGAATGCTTATTTTCCCTTTGCCCTTGTTAGAGCAAGTCAATTGAACCTTGGTCCCCAGAAAGTCAGACAGGTGATCCCTAAGGCTGGAGAATGTCTCAGAGAGCGTGTCCTTTGCCTTGATGGTCTTCTTGCCAGAATCTATGTTCTCGCCGTTCTTCAGATGTTGCGCCATCTCCTCTACCTTTCTCACCGACCATCCGTTCTTGATTATCTCCTTGAACAGTTGCAACTGTGTCGATGGGCTGTCTATCGCGAGGAGCGCGCGGGCGTGGCCCATGTCAATCTCTTTTTTCTGCAAGGCCATCTGCACCTGGGCCGGCAGCTTGAGCAGTCGCAGG